>JACCDW010809988.1_pt1 | contig 18175 bp, 22 predicted proteins | sample 7449781 | NCBI WGS metagenome assembly JACCDW01 (sample SAMN15323449, study PRJNA562643) | freshwater metagenome | isolation source: river surface water | place: USA:Blue River Watershed | collected 2017-08-18
ATCTGCCAGTTGGTTTATCTTCTGCGAAGTTGTGGGTGTTAAAGATAAATGTCTTGGGTCGATCCCAGCAACGTGCCATGCCATACTTGAAGTCGTCTGTTCCGAACCAATATTTTGGGTGGATGTCTGGGATGTCTGGGAAGTCGATGACTTTAATTTCATTTTCAAATCCTTCACTGTTGTCCGTATAGCAATAGAAATGAAACTCAAAACGATCTGGTGTGTGCTTCTTTGCCATTCGATACAAACGATTGACAAACTCTGCTGGGTATTTTGTTCCCCATTTACAACAAACGTAATTAACTCTCATTCGCAGTTCCATAATCTAATAATGTTTTCGTCTTTGCATTCTAATAACTTAATTTGTTCTTTTGCACTAGGATGCGGAACATTGTCTACATTAAACAAGCAAATTTTAGAATCTTCTCTGAATTTAAATTTATCTAAATCTTCGGGATATTGTTTGCCTCGGTTCCAAGAATAAATCCAATCATGTGGTATATTTTTCCAGAAATCTCGTTTTCTCCAATAATGATAATTATCAGTTCCTTTGAAGAAGGTTTTGAATACTTCTTCCGGATTTTCTAAAACATCATAATATATATGTGCAGCAGAATTTCCAGGCCAAAGCATCATACTGGAATTATAAAACGTTCCTCGCGTTTCAATAAAAAATCTATCATGTATTTGATTTCTAGGTTGCCACCTAGAATGAATTATGCGTGGTTTTTCAGATAAGAAAGTAATATCATCAATGTTATCTTGTATAACAACATCTAAATCAAAGTAACACCAATTGCCTCGATATAATAACCACTCTTGCGAATTAAACACCAAGAATTTTGCTCGATCAAAACAATGTTTCTCGTCGACATAATACTTGGGGTGTAGAATACCATCTTCGTCTGGTATTTCTGCGGTGTCACAAATAATATCAGTCGGGTCATCCGTATAACATGTGAATGTAAATTCTTTGGTAAAGTTATTCTTTACCATGTTGTAGAGATTGTTCACATATTTCGCAGGATATTTGTCGCCCCACTTAATACATACGAAGTTCATCATATTCTTTATCTGCTCCTGGGAACTGATCTAATCCATTTAATAACGCAATGGTATAGTCGGGTCTATAGTAAAATGATTTATTATGATCGTCTATACCATAGTAATCTGCACCATAGATGAATGAATAAATCTCACCCTTTGGAAATTGTTTTAGTGTTATCTTTTCATGCCAGAGGAATCGGTCGTCGCCCCAATACTTCAGCATGTAATAATCCATATCATTCTCAAAAATATTCCAGATTCTTACTGCACCAAGAGATCCTGATCTCCACAATAATACACTGGAGTTATAATTACTCAAATATTTCATTGATTGAGTTTCGCCGACATAATCGGGGAATCCCCTATCTTTCCAGTAAGTATAAACTATTGTAGGAACTTCGTCAATATAATTCCAGAGATGATCAATATTTTTTTGAATCCTGACGTCAAGATCCAAGTAAAGAATATCCCCAAGATCTTGGAGACCGAACATCCAAACTTTAATCCAGTGTCCTTCAATCCCAACGGGCAGATCAATAGTTTTTATTGCGGGATGTAATCCTTCTGGGTCGTCAGTAATGCAAACGTAATTATACTTTTGATCGGTGTCGAAAAAGATTTTATTTACGTCTTCGGCAGAATATTTTTTTCCATATTTTAACATCAAAACTGTTTTCACGGTATCCTCATTTTTATAAATAGTCTCAAATGATTTATAAGGGTTATTCATGGCGCAAATTCAAAACATTTACATCGATCAAGGAACAACATTTTCCTTGTCACTCATTGTAAACGATCAATTCGGCGACCCAAAAGATCTCAATGACTATACTGCCGCAGCACAAATGCGCAAATCTTATTACACAAGCACTGCAATAGATTTCACTGCTGATGTTACTCTACCAGATGATGGGGAAGTTACTATTTCTTTAACAGCAGAAGAAACTTCCGCAATTAAAGCAGGCAGATATGTTTACGACATAGAAATTTCTAGCGATGAAGAAACTCTTAGAGTTCTTGAAGGAATCGTGGTAGTTAATCCGGAGGTAACAAAATAATGGCGTTAAAAGTTACTGTAGGCAACTCAAATAATATAAATACTAGCATAGTAAGTAGAAAAACCGCATCGAAGGTTGAAACTCTTGCTGATGTCGATGCAGCAGGTCTACAAGATGGTTATACTTTGATTTATAATTCGACAACTAAAAAATGGGAAGCAGCGAATCCTGCTACTGAGGTGATTCTTGATAATATTGATGGCGGAACGTATTAACATTATAGACCCAGAAGAAGGACAATAATCTCATGTCAACAATTATTCAAATTAAGAGAAGTTCAGGTTCGAGCGCACCAACTACCTCGGATCTTCTAGAAGGTGAAATGGCATATGCACAGGATGCTTCCAATAGCGGTGCAGGTGCTAAACTCTACATTGAATCTGTAGAAGGTGGTTCCGCTGCGATTCACGCTGTTGGCGGTAAGTACTTCACTGACAAGGTTGATGCTCGTCTTATCGACGCAACTTCGACTGTTGGTGGTAAGGCAACTTTTGCTGAAGGTACTAACAACGGTTCCAATAAGGTAACTCTGAAGGCACCTAACTCGCTCGCTGGCGACCTGACTCTGACTCTCCCAGCGACAGACGGTTCAAACGGACACATCCTTACAACTGACGGTTCAGGAAACCTTTCGTTTGCTGCTCCTGCTTCTTCATCTTTCACCATTGCTGGCGACACAGGCACAGATACGTTTAATACAGGTGAAACTTTCACTGTAACAGGTGGAACAGGTCTCTCGACTTCTGCGACTGACAACGAAATCACAATCGATCTTGATGATACATCAGTTACTGCAGGTTCTTATGGTGCTGCTGGTACTGTTGCCACTTTCACAGTTGATGCTCAAGGACGTCTAACTGCTGCTGGCGATACAACAATCGATATCACTGCGTCACAAGTCAATGACTTTACAACTGCAGTCGACAATCACCTTTCTGGCGGCACAGGTATTACCTATACTTCGGGCACAATCGATCTCGATAACACAACGGTAAGTGCTGGTTCATATGGACTAGCTGGTAGTGTTGCTACCTTCACTGTTGATGCTCAAGGTCGTTTGACTGCTGCAAGTGAAACCACAATCGATATCACTGCGTCACAAGTCAATGACTTCTCGTCGGCAGTCGAAGGCGTTGTTGACATGCACGTTACTGGTGGCGTTGGTCTTACCTATAACTCGGGTACAATTGACTTAGATGACACAACAGTAACTGCTGGTTCGTATGGTTCTTCAACCGAAATCCCAACCTTCACAGTTGACGCTCAAGGTCGTTTGACTGCTGCTGGAACTGCATCGATCTCGACAGATCTGGACGTTGCTGGTGACACGGGAACCGATTCTATTGCTCTTGGTTCAGATACTCTGACATTCACTGGCGGAACAGGCGTCTCGACTTCGGTCGCTTCGAACACTGTAACAATCGACATCGGTCAGGACGTCGGAACAACTGCAAACGTTGAATTCGGAAGTGTTGCAACTGACACAATCAAGGACAGCGCTGGTGTAACTGCTCTGACTCTTGACGGTGCTAACGTTACGGTTGCTGGTAACCTGACAGTTTCGGGTACTACAACTACTGTTAACTCGACAACCCTGACAGTTACCGATCCTCTCGTATTCGTTGGTAACGATAACAATACAACCGACGCTGTTGACCTTGGTCTCTTCGGTATGTATGACACCAGCGGTTCGCAAGACCTCTATGCTGGTCTTTTCCGTGACGCTACCGACGGTAAGTGGAGACTCTTCAAGGATCTGCAAACTGCTCCAACTACAACAGTTAACACAGGCGGAACAGGTTACACTGTTGCTACCCTCGTTGCTAATCTGGAAGGTGGAACTGTTTCCTCGCTCGCTTCAGCAATCGCTGTTGCTGACGGTGGTACTGGCGCGACTTCGCTAACTGCTAACGGTGTTCTGTATGGCGGTGGCACAAGCGCAATCAGTGCTACTGCGGTTGGAACTGCAGGTCAGGTTCTTCTATCAAACGGATCTGGTAATGCTCCTTCGTTCGGAAATATCGACGGTGGAACTTACTAATATATAATACGGGGGAGAGAAGGTCTCTCCCCCACCTTTTTGGAGATACATAATGGATCAAACTAAGTTTATTAATTCGTATATTGCAAATCTTGCAGAACGACTGAAGGCGTTAACACTTGATAATATCATGTTGAACACACAACTTACAATGGCAAACGAAACCATTAAAGAGTTGTCGCAAAAGATTCAACTATTAGAAGATATGCAAAGTATTCCAGTTCCTAAGTCCGAATATATGGGTCTTGATGGTAAGTTAAAGTCTGATTACAAATATACTGACGAATCAGAAGAACCTTATGTCGTTGACGAGGCGGAACAGAATGAAGAGGAAGTTCTAAATGTCGACAGTAGTCCAAGTAAAAAGAAGTGAGACGACAGGATCGGAACCTACTGCTGGTGATCTAGCTGTCGGCGAACTGGCGATTAACTTAACAGATAAAAAAATATTCTCGAAAAAAACTGACGGAACAGTTGTTGCGTTGGGCGGCGTTGAAGTCGATGGTGGTGCGGGAGTTACTTCTGTCGCCACGATTTCGTTTGCAGATACTGCATTCAGCGATTTCGATGTAGATACAACCACAAGTCCAGGAACTGCAATTGTTCGTTTGAACCAATTGACTGATCTTGACTATGGTTTGATTACCGACGAAGTAGCAGCGTATAACTCAGTGGATTACGGGAGCATCTAATCATGGCAGCAAGAGTAAAACTGAGAAGAGGTACTTCTACCCAACACCAAGCATTTACTGGCGCAGAGGCGGAAGTTACTGTCGACACTACCAACTGGTCACTGAGGGTTCACGATGGATCAACTGCAGGTGGTTACGAACTTCTAAAAACATCTTTGGACAATATTGAAGACGGTGCCATTCTAGATGGTGGAACATACAACTAAATAGAGTGGGATTAGGAGACACAAATGGCAACGATTTTACAACTTAGAAGAGGAACTACCGTCCAGCACTCGTCCTTTACTGGTGCTGTTGGCGAAGTTACTGTCGACACAACTAAAGACACAGTTGTTGTTCACGACGGAACTACTGCTGGCGGTTTTGCCTTAGCAAAAGAATCTGCATTATCAGGTTTTATTGACCTAACAGATCTTTCAGTAACTGATTCAGGCGGCGATGGTTCGCTCTCTTACAATAATACAACTGGCGTATTTACTTACACTGGTCCAAGTGCATCTGATGTTCGTGCACACTTCAGTGCTGGAACTGGTATCACTATTACAACTGGACAAATTGCAGTTGACACATCCACAATTGCAACACAATCATACGTCACGACAGCAATCAATAATGTTCTAGATGGTGCACCTGCTGCTCTCGACACACTCAACGAACTTGCTGCAGCAATCAATGACGATGCAAGTTATGCTTCGACAATTACTACTGCATTGGGACTAAAATTAGATGCGTCTGATTATACTGCTAATGACATTTTAACTAAGATTAAAACAGTAGATGGTTCGGGTTCTGGTCTAGATGCTGATCTGCTCGATGGTAACTCAAGCGCACACTATCGTATTAATGTTTATGATTCGGCAGGTAATTTATTAAATTGATATGGCAACAGTTGTCCAACTTAAACGAAGTGAAACCACAGGCGTAATTCCTACTGCTAATGATATTGCAGTAGGAGAACTTGCAGTAAACTTAGCAGACGGTGCACTATACACCAAAAGAACTGACGGATCGATTATTGAAATTGGAGTCAGTGAACAAGTTCCTGTGTTTTTTGCCGACGAAGTTGATCTCGGAGATTTAACAAGCGCAGGTGAAATATATGATATGGGTGGACTTGCTGGTGGTTCCCCTATTACAGTTGGATTATCTAATGTCGTAGAAGATCAATCGCCACAACTTGGCGGCGATTTAGATTTAAATTCCAATAACATCACTGGTACGGGTAACGTCTCATTCGATGGAGTGTTTACTCAAGGCAATTCTACTAATTATACTAAGCAGTATGTTCTTACTGGTACGACCACCAATCAAACAGAAACAGAAATTTTGATTGGAGGATCGGCACGGGTTGCAGTTCCAACAGATACTACTCTATTTTATGAGGTATCTATTGTTGCAAGAAGAACAGACGTAACTGGAGAAAGTGCCTCTTGGCATCTGAAGGGTTGTGCAGACAATTTTAGTGGCACAGTTGCCGACGTTGGTAATGTTTATGAAATTTCAGTCGCACAGGATGATCTTTCTTGGTCAGTAGACGTTCGAGCAGATAACACAAATAATGCAATTAACGTGTTTGTAACTGGCGCATCGAATAAAACTGTAAAATGGACGGCAATAGTCAAAACTACAGAGGTTTCTGAATAATGTCTCGTAGAATAAGAAGCTTCTTGTTTGATAACATCAATGGTAAACTACTGACTGACGTAGCATTTACTCTGAAGCAAATTACAGACGAAGAACAAGGTACAGAATCCGTAAAAGCTTTGGTCAGCAACACCGAAGTTAAAACTGCATTTTCAGTTGTTGACAATGGTGGAGATGGTTCTCTGACATATAATGATGCGACTGGCACAATTACATACACTGGTCCCTCTTCTTCTGAAGTTCGCGCCCACTTTAGCGCAGGCACAGGAATTACGATTACTAATGGTGCGATTGCAACAACAATCACTCAATATAGTGATTCAGACGCAAGAGCAGCATTTTCTGCAGGGACTGGAATTACTATCGCTGCGGGAGAAATTTCCACATCAATTACGCAATACGCCGACAGTAATGCAAGGGCAGCGATCTCAGTAACTGACAGTGGCGGCGATGGATCACTTTCATATAACAATACAACAGGTGTCATAACTTATACTGGTCCATCTGCATCTGATGTTCGTGGTCATTTCAGCGCAGGGACTGGTATCACAATTACTAGCGGCGCAATCGCTGTTGATACGTCCACCATCGCAACTAAAACTTATGCAGATAATGCTGCAACAACTGCAGTTGCTACTGTAATCGATTCTTCGGCCGAAGCACTTAATACCCTGAACGAACTTGCTGCTGCGCTAGGTAATGATGCAAACTTCTCGACAACAGTTTCCACTGCTCTGGGTAATAGGTTGAGAATTGACGTAGATAATCAGGGATTAACTAATACCCAAATTACAAATACGTTGACTAATCTTGGTATTACTGCAACAACAACCGAACTTAATTACATTGATGGTGTTACTTCTGCAATTCAAACACAATTGAATGCAAAGGCACCAACAGCGGATCCAACATTTACTGGAACAGTTGGTCTTCCGTCGACAACGTCAATCGGAAACGTATCTGCAACAGAACTTGGATATTTGGATGGTGTCACCTCTGCGATCCAAACACAATTAAATGCAAAAGCACCTACAGCAGATCCTACTTTTACTGGAACAGTTACGTTACCATCAACTACGGCAATAGGCAACGTTTCTTCTACCGAATTGGGTTATCTAGATGGCGTATCGTCGGCAATTCAAACACAATTAAATACTAAAGCATCAACAGGTAAGGCGATAGCGATGGCTATCGTATTCGGAGGATAATATGGCAGCGCCAAATATTGTTAATGTGACCACTATTACTGGTAAAACTGCACTTATGGCAGTTACTACTAGTCAAACTTCTATTGTATCTAATGCTTCAAACAGCAATTCGGTTGTTAAAATCAACTCATTAATTGTAGCAAATATTCATGGAAGTTCTGCATACGATGTAAATATTGTAGTAAATAGAGGTGGTAATTCTTTCTACTTGGCGTCTACAATTTCTGTCCCCGCCGACGCTTCTCTAGTTGCAATCTCTAAAGATTCAAACATCTATTTAGAAGAAAATGACTCATTGCAAATTTGGTCGAATTCTAACTCAGTTATTCATGCAACATGCAGTTATGAAATCATAAGTTAATTTTATGTCTAGAAGATCTAATGGTGGTGTTATAGGGGCAAAGATAAACGAATCTTCAGGTATTCGTTCAATCTATAAAAAACCTCGCGATAACGGCGGGATCGTCGGAATCAAGATGATCAATACAGATCTTCAACAGAATATCGGTAAAACTTCTGGTTTTTGGAATGCAACTAACTTTAAAGTCCAACCACAGGGCGCATCAACTTACGTAGATACACCATATTCTTATCAAGAACAATATTGGGTTTATCCATCGCCATACGAGCAATTCATTGAAACAGGTAGATATACTATCGCCTCTGGGACGTGGAACCCAGACGGACCAGAATGCGGTGAATATTGGACTGGTGGATATCCATGGAATCAAGGTAGTGATTGGAGCTGGACTTGCGTTGGTTGTTGCCCCTGGCAATGGGAATCCTATCAAACGTATGGTTATTACGAATGGGTATATCCTCAACCATACATAGACACCAGAACAGTTTCAGGAACAACTAGAACATATACATATTATGCTGTTTGGGATTATTTTTAAGGAATAGATTAATGGAAGATATCTTTTTTCAAGTCAATGAATTTGGTGTAACTTATGTTACATCGGAGAAGAGGGTTTTGAAATCCGAATCAAAACCGCAGATGAGTTTTGATTATGAAATTCTAACATACTCGCCACAAGAAAAAACTGTATATCAAAATTTTTCTAAACGAGATTTATCACAACAAGAACAAGAAGAAGTTGTTCGTTACATTGAAACAATTCAAGAAGACGCAGAACTAACACGTCAAATGGCAAAAAACATGCAAGCGAAACAGTATTTGAATAATACTGATTGGTATGTGATTAGATATTTGGAAAAGGGAATTGCCATACCAGAAGAAATATCATTCAATAGAGAAAATGCAAGAGAAGCAATATCCAGAGTATGAAAATAGTAATTGTTGGTGCTGGCACCTCAGGTTGGTCGGCTGCAGCATTACTTAGTGCAGCTGCTGAATTAGAAATAACTGTAATCGAACCAAGTGATATACCAACGATTGGTGTTGGTGAAAGCACAATACCCTATATCAATAGATTCCATAATAGTTGTCAATTACCATTCAACGATGAAGAATGGTTAGACAAAATTGATGGTACTATGAAATTTGGAATATTGTTCGATCGTTATTTTGAAGAAAACTCGGATTGGTTTCATCCATTCGTCGACCCTAATGATGATTATTTTACAAGTGATACTTTTCTAAGAGATAACTCGCTTCGCACAGAGACGGAAACTCAATTTGTTTATAACAACTATTTCCTAGGGAAAAAAGTAAAATCTGGATATAAACATCGTTCTACAGATTTAATTAGAAGTGGTTTAGTTTCATATCATATAGATGCAAAAAAATATGCCGAGTTACTTAAATATTTTTGTTTAATGAAACCAAATATAACTCTGAATACAAATCAAGTAATTGATGCAGTTCTGGATGATTCCGAGTCTATGGAGAAACTTATTATGAGTGATGGCGAAGAATTATTCGCTGATCTCTTTATAGATTGCACTGGTTTCAATTCAATCCTATCTAATAAAATGAATAATAGATGGATAGACTTCCAAGAAAGATTGTTTGTGGATTCTGCACTTGTTGTGCAACTTCCATATCTAAACAAAGAAAAACAGTTACATAACTATACTTACTGCCGAGCGATGAATGCGGGGTGGCATTGGCATATCCCACTTCAATCTAGAATAGGGTTTGGTTATAATTATTCTTCTAGGCATGTTTCGCATGAAGAAGCAGAAGAAGAATTCAGAAACCATCTTTGTTCACATTACGGTTACACTCACGAACAAATAGTTTTTAGGAGAGTTCCGTATTGTGCAGGATATAGAGAAAATGGTTGGAAGAAAAATGTTATCTCGTTGGGATTATCAGGATTTTTCTTAGAACCAATAGAAGCAACTGCGATAGGAACGTTACATAATTTCTGTTCGATTTTGTTTAACTTACTTACCTCAAATCATATTTTGTGGGAAAAGAAAATTGAACGGTTTAATGATATTTTTAAACAATCGATAACATCAACAGCAGAGTATATAGAGTTGCACTATAATCTAACATCTAGAGATGATACTACATTTTGGAGAGATTATAAAAACATGCAACTTTCTGAAACGCAAAAAGAATTATTAATTGGGTATGCTGATCCAAATATCATTTTTGATGACAGATTTGTGAAATCGAAACTTCCTTCGTTCAATCTATTCAATTATCTTTCTTACTTTTTTCTGTTTTTTGGTGCAGGGATTGAACCGAACTGCGGAGCAGATAAAATAAAACAATACCTTTATAAATAGTCCTAAAGAGGACAAGATATGGCAATTTCTTCAAGACAAGGTTTAATTGATTACTGCCTACGTAGATTAGGATTCCCTGTAATCGAAATTAACGTGGATGACGATCAGGTTTCTGATCGCATCGACGATGCCTTGCAGTATTTCCAAGAATATCATTTTGACGGTGTTGAGCGTTTATACCTCACGCACCAAGTCACGACCGCACAATTAAAGTTCTCTGGTCTTTCGGCACCATCATTTGAGATTGACGAAATGTTGACAGGCGCGACTTCTGGTGCGACTTGTAAACTGTTCTCTCTCGACGGAACTACTGCTAGAATCTCGAACTTGAATGGAACTTTTGTTGCTGGTGAAACAGTAACAGGTTCGGTTTCTGGTTTCAGCAGAGCACTGGCAAACACCAGTTTCTATACTGCTGGTGATATTCAGAACGGTTATATTCCGATTCCTGATTCTGTCATTGGCGTAATTCGCGTTCTCCCAGTAAACGGTCCAAGTTCTGGTATGAACAATCGTAACAACATGTTCGATATCATCTACCAATTCCGTCTCAATGACATGTATAACCTGCTGTCTGCGGACATGGTTTACTATACTCAGGTTCAGCAACATCTTTCGTTGCTCGATATGCTTCTCGTTGGCGATAGATCTATTCGTTACAATCGTAAGATGGACAAGATGTTTATCGACGTAAACTGGGAAGAAGTTTTCGATCCTGGTGATTACGTAATTATCGAATGCTATCGTATTCTGGATCCAACCCAATACACACAAGTCTACGATGACATGTTTCTCAAGCGTTATGCTACTGCACTAATCAAACGTCAGTGGGGCGAGAACATGAAGAAGTTCGGTGGTATTCAACTTCCTGGTGGTGTGATTTTAAATGGCAAAGAAATTTACGACGAAGCAGTTGAAGAAATTGCTACGATCGAAAACGAGATGCAACTAAAGTCGGAACTCCCTGTCGATTTCATGGTGGGATAAGATATGCCTACCAACTTCTACTTTCAATCAGGCAATACGTCAGGAACCACAAACGAACAGCGTTTGGTGGAAGATCTTGTCATTGAGAGTCTGAAGATTTACGGTCATGATGTTTATTATCTCCCAAGACAAACTGGTAATCTAGATGGTATTCTCGGTGAAGATGCACTTCAGTATTTTGATCAGGCATATCCTCTTGAAATGTATCTTGAAAACGTTCAAGGATTCGAGGGCGAAGGCGAACTATTTACCAAGTTTGGTTTCGAGTTTAGATCTTCGGCAACTTTCGTAGTTGCTAAGAGACGCTGGGAAGAAGGTGTTGCACAAAATGCAACGGTTCAACTCCCCGATCGCCCAGCAGAAGGCGATTTACTATACTTCTCGAAAACAAAAACGTTCTTCGTAATTAAGTATGTCGATTTCATGAACCCATTTTATCAACTCGGTAAAATCTACACATACAAATTACAATGCGATGTATTCGAATTTAGTTCTGAAAGAATCGACACTGGTATTGATGAGATTGATTCAATCACCGATAAATCAAGTCAAGATCTATACAGATTCCAACTGCTCATGCAGTCTGGTGAATTCATCTTAAACTCTGGTGGAGATTCTATTATTCTTGAACAATATGCAACATCAGATACTGATCCGCAAGCAGATAACGATGAATTTGAAGTAGAGGCAGAAGGTATTTTAGATTTTACTGCATTCAATCCATTCGGTGAAGTGCAAAAGAGGGCATAATGTTTTTACGTCAACACTTTTATCATCAACACATTCGTAAAGCAATTATCGCATTCGGAACAATCTTCAATCAGATTACCGTCAAGAGATATAATTCTGACGAAGAAGTTGTCCAATCAGTTCGTGTTCCTCTTTCATATTCTCCAAAGAATAAGTTCCTCGCTCGTATTGCTGAAGTCCCAACTCCAACTACACAAGCAGCAGCAATCATTCTTCCGAGAATGGGTTTCGAAATTACAGGATTGCAATATAATCCCGCAAGAAAAATTAATCTTTTAACAAAGAACGTATCAGTTGGGCAAGGCGACGATCCAAATACACTAAGAACACAATTCACCAGCACTCCATATGATATGAATGTTTCTCTTTATGTGATGGCAAAAAATCAAGACGATGGATTGCAGATCATCGAACAAATTCTACCGTTCTTTAATCCAGATTTCTGTGTAACTGTCACTGATATCCCATCGATGGGTATTAAGCGCGATCTACAGATCATAATGGATAATATTTCATATGAAGATAATTACGAAGGTGATTATCTGCAAAGACGTTCGATTATTTGGACTCTTAATTTTACGCTTGGTCTAAATATGTATGGTCCAGTTGAGCAGCAGGGTATTATTAGAACTGCTATTGCGCAAACTTATACTGATATCGACCAACCGAACTATCAACAAAAATATCAAGTAACAACTAATCCGAACGATGCTACCGTTGTTGATGATTGGGATTATGTGGAGCAATTCGATGAAGTCTATGAACAAGGGTAATTACAAAGATCTCGATGATCTATTTGGAACTGACACGACAGAAACCCCTGAGGTTACTGAGGTAGTTTCTGAGGTTCCTGTTGTAGTCACACAACCTTTAGTTCCCGAAATAGTTTCTACTGGTGATGATATCGAAGACGATTATCAAGTTGCCCGTAAAAAACTTAATGATCTGATTGACAAAAGTCAGCAAGCACTTGATGGAATGCTAAACGTTGCTCTTGCCAGCGACAGTCCTCGTGCTTATGAAGTCGTCGGTCAGTTGATCAAAACAACTGGCGATACTGCGAAAGATCTTCTTGATCTTCAGGCAAAGAAAAAGAAACTGAAAGAAGAAGATAAACCAAAGAATCAAAATATTGATACACAAAACAATATCGTGTTTGCTGGATCTACACAAGAATTGTTGAGAGCATTGAAAGCGGAAAAAGAAAAAATTATAGACCATGAGTGATGACAATTCATACCACGGTAATATTAATCTAAAACCGATTGGTTATAAACATACCTTTACCCAAGAACAACTGGAAGAACTGATCAAGTGTCAGGACGATCCAATTTACTTTATTGAGAACTACTGCCAGATCGTCACACTTGACCATGGTCTGCAGTTGTTTAAACTTTATGAGTGTCAGAAGCGTAAAGTCCACCATATCCTAAACAATCGTAAAGCGATTCTGATGGAAGGTCGTCAGCAAGGAAAGACTATTACTTCTGCTGCCTGTATTCTCTGGTATACTCTTTTCCAAGATGCAAAAACCGTTGCTATCATGGCGAACAAAACTGCTGCTGCTCGAGAAGTTATGTCTCGTTATCAGGGTATGTATGAGAATCTTCCCATCTGGATGCAACAGGGTGTAAGAACTTGGAACAAGGGTGACGTAGAACTAGAAAACGGTTCAAAGGTATTTACTGCTGCTACGACTGCCTCTGGTATTCGTGGTAAATCGGTCAACTGGTTGTATATTGACGAAGCGGCAATTATTCCAAACACCGTCGCAGAACAGTTCTTCGCTTCTGTTTATCCTACAATTTCTGCGGGTCAAACAACGAAGATTCTGCTGACCTCAACACCTCTTGGTTATAATCACTTCTGGAAATTCTGGAACGAAGCAGAAAAGGGTGCTAATGGATTTGAACCAATGTTCATTCCATACACTGAGATTCCAGGTCGTGATGATGCGTGGGCAGAAGAACAACTAAGATTACTTGGCGAACTAAAATTCAACCAGGAAGTTCTCTGTAATTTCCTGGGTTCAAGCAATACGCTTATTGCTGCTAAAACTCTTGGCGCGATGAGTTCTATTGATCCAATTTACATGAAAGATGGATTGGAGATTTTTGAAGATCCCATTCCCGATCATACTTATGTCATGGGAGTTGATACTGCTAGGGGTATCGGTGGAGACTATTCTGCATTCACCGTTGTTGATGCTACTGAGGTTCCATATAAGTTGGTCGCGAAATATCGGAATAACAAAATTCCTCCAATGCTGTATCCAAATATAATAAATAAGGTTGCGAGAGACTATAATAATGCCCATGTCATGATTGAAATTAATGACATTGGTCAACAAGTCGCCGATATTTTACACGCCGAATTAGAATACGATAACATCTTAACTACTGCGAAGGATGTAAACAAACAGTATCTTTCCCCAGGATTTGGTAGAGCAACCCAAATGGGCGTTCGCATGACCAAACAAGTCAAACGTCAAGGTTGCTTTACATTAAAGTCTCTGATGGAAGAAAATAAATTATTAGTATTTGATGCTGATACAATTTCTGAGTTCTCAACTTTTATTGAAAAGCAAGGAACTTGGATGGCCGACGAAGGTTACTTCGACGATCTGGTGATGAGTCTGGTCTTGTTTGCTTGGGTGACAAGCAATACATATTTTAGAGACTTGACTGACATTGATATTAGAAAAAAACTATATGATAATCAAATGAAACAAATAGAAGAAGAACTGACACCATTCGGATTAATTATGGATGGCACTGAGGAGGAAACTTTTGTAGACGGGGGAGATTTGTGGACAGTAGATACCAGTATCAATAAACGGAACTGGTTATCATAAATTACCCGTTTTATAAATAAGTTGATAAACAAGACAGTGGTTTTTGTCAGTTTTTAATACGAGGAGAAAAATATGGCTTTTCAATTATCGCCAGGAGTCCTAGTTACTGAAAAGGATCTGACTAACGTTGTCCCAGCAGTTTCGACTTCTGCGGCAGGTTATGTTGGTTACTATCTGTGGGGACCTGTTAACCAAATTCAAACAGTTTCGTCGGAAAATCAACTCGTTCGCGAGTTCGGTAAACCAACAAGCACAACAACAATTCACTTCCACACTGCTGCTAACTTCCTTGGTTACGGCAACAACCTTCAACTGGTTCGTGCAGTAGGTTCTGCTGCTCGTAATGCTGTTTGGACTGGAACTGCACTAAAGATCGACAACGAAGATGTCTATGCTGCATCATACTTCAATGGTGAAGCAGCAGTTGGTCCATTCGCTGCTAAATATCCAGGCGCACTGGGTAACGGTCTTATTGTAACACTTTGCGACGCAGGTGGATGGGCAGATTGGACAGTTAATGGTCTTGATCTTTCTGTTCAATTCGATGGTGCCCCAACAACATCTGCATGGGCAGATTCACAAGGCGCAACAGACGACGAACTGCACATTGCAGTTATCGATGCTAACGGTCAGTTCTCCGGTGTAAAGAATACAGTTCTTGAGAAGTTCGCATTTCTTTCTAAGGCATCTGATGCTAAGAATTCTGACGGTTCGTCAAACTACTACAAGAACGTAATCAATTCTCAGTCGAAGTATGTCTGGTGGATGGATCACCCAGGTGGTGGTTCAAACTGGGGAACTCTTGGATCAGGAACAGAATTTGACGTTCTTGGTGCTGCTATCGGCGACTTCCTATCAGGTGGTGTTGATGCTGCTCCATCTGCAGGTAATGTTCAAACAGGTTATGATCTGTTTGCGAACAAGGAACTTGTTGATGTATCGCTTCTCCTGACAGGCAATCATGAAGTCGCAACAATTCAACATGTGATTGACAACGTTGCTCTAGATCGTCTGGACTGCGTTGTATTCCTTTCGCCTCCTCTTGCAACAGTACAGAACAATGCAGGCGATGAAGCAGAAGAGATCGTTGCTTGGAGAAATACTACACTCGATCGTTCGACTTCATATGCTGTTATGGACTCGGGTTGGAAGGTTCAGTACGACAAGTATAATGACAGTTATCTTTATGTTCCTCTGAACGCTGATACTGCAGGTCTCTGCGCTCGTACCGATCAAACAAATGATCCATGGTGGTCACCCGCTGGTCTGAATCGTGGCGGAATCAAGAATTGCGTCAAGTTGCTTTATTCGCCAAATCAGACAGATCGCGACACACTTTACAAGAATGGTGTTAACCCAGTTGTTTCGTTCCCAGGTCAGGGTGTTGTCCTGTATGGCGACAAGACTCTTCTGGCGAAACCATCGGCATTCGATCGCATCAATGTTCGTCGTCTGTTTATCGTTCTTGAGAAAGCAATCGCAACTGCTGCTAAGTATCAACTGTTCGAGTTCAACGATGTGTTCACTCGTGCACAGTTCCGTTCGCTCGTAGAACCATTCCTCCGCGATGTTCGTGGTCGCCGTGGTATCTATGACTTCCGTGTTGTCTGTGACGAAACAAATAACACTGGCGAAGTAATTGACCGTAACGAGTTTGTTGCAGACATCTACATCAAACCTGCTAAGTCGATCAACTTCATCTACCTCAACTTCATCGCGACTCGCACAAGCGTTTCGTTCGAAGAAGTCGGTGCCTAATAACCCGAATAAATAGAATCATAGGAGACATCTAATATGGATATTTCAAAATTTAAAGGGTTACTAGGTGCTGGTGGCGCAAGACCAAATCAGTTTCGCGTTCTTCTCAACTTCCCAGGATATGTGACTGCAGTTCCTGACAGAGAATTCTCGCTTCTGGTAACTGGTGCGGCACTTCCTGCATCGACAGTAAACCCAACCCTCGTCCAGTATCGTGGTCGTGAAGTGAAACTCGCAGGCGAGCGTATCTTCGATCCTTGGACAATTACAATTGTCAACGATACTCAAATGTCACTCCGCAAACCATTCGAAGAGTGGATGAACGGAATGAATGATCTGGAACTGAACACAGGCGTTCTTACTCCAACAGATTATCAAGCGGACATTCAGGTTCAACACCTTGACCGCAACGATGAAGTCCTGATGGAATACACTCTGTATAATGCGTTCCCGATTAACATGTCGGAAATTGCTCTACAATATGGTCAGAACGATGTAATTGAAGAGTTCACAGTAACCTTCAACTACTCGCACTACCTAACAGACGCAATCTAAGAGTAACTTAATATAATGGAAATTTTTGGATATAAGATTACAAAGTCTTCGGAGCCACCGACTGAGAAGTCGTTTGTGGCTCCGACAGACGATGGCGGAACAGATGCCATCAAGGCAGGTGGATACTACGGTACTTACCTTGACCTTGATGGCACCGCCAGCACTGAACAAGAATTAATTAGAAGATATCGCGACATCGCTGCAATGGCAGATGTCGACACCGCAATTGACGATATTGTTAATGATTCTATTGCAAACCTAGATGATGAAGATCCAATTAAAATTAATCTTGATGATGTAGAACTTTCAAACGGTATCAAAAAAGATATCGAAAAAGAGTTCGAAGAAATTTTAAAAGTTCTTGATTTCAAATTAAGAGCACAAGATTATTTTCGTCGTTGGTATATCGACGGTAGATTGTTTTTCCACAAAGTTATCGACACGGCAAATCCTAAACAGGGTATTACTGATGTCAGATATATTGATCCACGAAAGATTAAGAAGGTTCGCGAGATCATTAAGGAAAAAGAAACTAAGTCTGGCGTAGATTTCATCAAGAAGATTGAAGAATACTTCCTTTACAATGAGAAGGGTGTAGTTAATCAGAAGACAGCAAATGTCAATGATTATTCCAGCACTTCAAACATGTTGAAGATTACAAAGGATGCTATTTGCCACGTCCCATCAGGTTTGGTCGACCAAGATAAGAACGTTGGTCTATCATATCTACACAAAGCAATTCGTCCTGCTAATCAGTTGCGTATGATGGAAAACGCACTGGTCATTTATCGTATTACTCGTGCCCCAGAGCGTAGAGTATTTTACGTTGACGTTGGTAATCTTCCAAAGATTAAGGCGGAACAATACCTCAAGGG
>JACCDW010776193.1_pt1 | contig 18174 bp, 19 predicted proteins | sample 7449781 | NCBI WGS metagenome assembly JACCDW01 (sample SAMN15323449, study PRJNA562643) | freshwater metagenome | isolation source: river surface water | place: USA:Blue River Watershed | collected 2017-08-18
GGCAGCACCTGGGCGGGGATGGGAGGGCGGAACCCAAGGTTCAACCCGACCAGTGGAATGCAATTTACAGGTGACTGGACCAGGGGATGGGGTCAGCGGGGCTGTCCCATTCCTTCTGGTGCTAGCTGTATGTGTCCGCGGTCAGCACAGGGACTTCTTGTTGGTGTCCGGGCCGATGGTGGTCTGCATCCAAGGGGACACCGTGGTCTGGGGGTTGGGGATCTCCTGCCGCAGGTCCCAGCTGGCGTTCCTCAGGGACTGGCCCACGGTGTCGATGCCCACGTGGTACCCGGCGTTCAGGAAGTTCTGGTCCTTCACGTCGCCCTGGCCCGCGGGGTTGACCTGGGCCCAGCGGGAGTTGGCAGCGTCCTTGGGGAGCAGGTCCTCCGCGGTCAGCCGGTCCTTGGGGTAGCACTGGTTGGGGGACTGGTTCTTGACCTCGAAATCGACCGCCTTGTAGTCCTCGTTGCCGTCCGGCTCATTGGCCATGGGCTCGCCGCTCTTCTGAGCTCCCGCTGCGCCCAGGGGCGACACGCCGCCGGCGGCGGCGACCTCCGTCGCGAACTTCTCGGCGGTCATCGGCGGCGCGGGCGCCGTCTGGGCGGACGCGTTGTACACCAGGGTGAACAGGAGGAGCACCGCCAGCACGATGATGGCGACGCGGATGAAGGTCCGGGCTTCCATGCTGCTTGCTTTATTTTTGTAGTACACAAAAAAACCCGAGCGACTACAGGTCACTGCTGGGCTTCGTCGTGGACCGCCAGGAGCGCGGCGAGGTCCGTTTCGGGGGCCGCCTGGAGCTTGCCCAGCGACGCCTGCACGCGGTCGAGGCGCGTGCGGAGCCTGTCCGCCTCCGCCGAGAGGCGGTCGTTGATGGACCGGCGGATGCGGCGGGCGTCCTCGTCCGTGGGCATCGGCACGCGGGCCGCGTCCTCGTCCTCCTCCTCCACTTCGGCCTTGAAGAACGCGGCGTACGACGCAGACCGCTCCGACCGCTCCACCCGCCACACCGGGTAGAAGGACTGCGGGTCGAAGCAGATGCCCACGAGCGAGAGGACGATGTCGTATTTCGACTTTCCGTCCCAAGAGATGTCCCCTCCCCGAATGGGCTTGGCCAGACACACCCGGATGCGAGCGCCGCTCGAACAGGGCACGTACATGGCCTCCATATCGTCGACGTCGAGGCCGAGGCCGGGGAACCATTCGCCTGCTTCTTGCTTGGTAGTCGCCACAATTAGCCGGTCGATGCGCGACATGCACTCCCGCGCGTCCGTGGCGGCCGCGTCCGTCCCGAACAGGATGGCGTGCTTCTCCGCAGTGGCCGCCTCGGAGATGACCTTGCTGCGCGACAGGCACACGGTGACCTCCTGCGTCGCCAGCGCGACGCGCCCAAACATGCCCTGGACGCGCTCGGGCGCCTGGAACTCCAGACGGTCGATGTTTTGGCTCATGAGTGAGTACATGTCGACGTGAAAAAAAGGCCGACCTTAATAACGCGGATGTCTGTGTCCACCGACCAACCCGTCATCCGCAACGCCGTGCGCACGGAGCGCCAGCACCGCCGCCTGCTGCAGTCGCTCGTGGATTACTTTGCGGACGACCATCAGTTCGTGGCGCACGTGCAGTCCAAGCTGGTGCACCCCGTGCTGCAGTCCCTGACCACCCGGCTGTACCCGTACCTCGTGTGCACGGGCATCCTGCTGCTGCTGACCATCATGCTGAACCTGCTATGCTGCTGCGTCGTCATCATGCAGGGCTGTCGTCGCGCGCGGTGAGGCTCCGCGCCGCGCGCTGGAGCTCTGCAGGCGCAGGTGCTCGCGCAGCCGCTGGCGCAGGTGCTCGCGGTCCCGGACGGAGAACGTGCCCTCCTCCACGATGTCGTCGATGACGTCGTCGACCGCGCCATCAAACACGCGCACCAGGCGCTCGTTGTCGCGCAGCCACTTGCTCCTGCCGTCTGCGACGGGGGGAGCCGGCTGGCGCCTCTCGCTCAGCGTCGGGGGCTGGCGCAGCGGGTGCACGCCGGCGCCGCGCTCCAGTTCGTACTCGACGCCTCCCGTCGACCTGTTGCGTCGGATGATCAGCATGCTGCTGCTTGTTGCTGCCGGTGCTGGAGCGCACGTTCCACGAGAGCGTCGCGGGTCCCCTTGACGTTGAGCCCCTTGTTTTTCAAGAAGATTTTCAGGGACTGGTACGATGCGTGCTTGATGACGTCCAGGTCGCAGGTGCTCAGGTCCGTTGCCGTTTCCGCTGCAGTGGGGTCTGCCTCCTGTGCCTCTGCCTCTGCCACGACAGTGGGCGGGTCCGCTTTATCTCCGTCGCACACCTCGATGACATCGAGCATGGCGCGCAGCTCGTCGCTGCAGAAGCTGTGGATGCTGTCCGCCTCCTCCGCGGCAGCCGCAGCCTCGGCCGTGGCAGCGACGCCCGTGGGTGGCTCCGGCTGCACCACGGGGCATGCGGATGCCTGGACGGCGGCCTCCGCCGCGGCCGCGGGGCTCGTCGGAGCCGCCACGGCCTCCAGGGTCGTCAGCCGCTCGTGCAGGGACTGCAGGTGGTGGTTGTGGGCGTGCAGGTCCCGGTGCACGCAGTACAGGTAGACCCCCAGCCCCACCGCCGTGACGATGGCCAACACCAGGACGGGGCGCAGCAAGAAGGATGGAAGAGCGGGCTTCATGGTCGTCGTACATGGGGCACACTAAATTTTTTCTTCGTTTCGATCGCGCGCCGCAGGACGGCGGGGTCGAGGCCCTCGCGGCCGGCCGCGATTTCCAACGCGAGGTACTGCCGGGACACGCCGTCGCGCAGCTTGTAATCGTAAGTGATGTCTCCGTCGCGCACGGTCGCCTTCATGCACATGTTGACGCAGCCGGGCACGCGCCGCGGCAGGGTTGCCAAGTACGTGAAGTGCGTGCTGACGATGCTCAGGGTGGACGGCGACTCGGCGAGCGCCTCGGTGACCGCGTACGCCGCCGCCACGCCTTCGACCGGGTTGGTGCAGCTGAACAGCTCGTCCACCACCACCAAACGCGGCAGGCCCGGCGTCGACGGGCCCCGCAGCAGCGCGCTGCAACGCGCCAGCTCGGCCTCGAACAGCGACTCCTTGCCGTAGCGGTCGGACACCTGGATGGAGCTGGAGATGAGCGCGAGGGGCGTCATCGTCGCGCGCTCCGCGCAGCACACCCCCAGCGTGTGCGCCAGCAGCGCGTTGGTCAGGACGGCCTTCAGCAGCGTGGACTTGCCGCAGGCGTTGGCCCCCGTCAGGACGACGCTGCGGGCGCCGCCCCCCTCCCGCATGACAAGCGTGTTGCGCACCGCGCGGTCCGCGGGCACGGCGGGGTGCCAGAAGCCGTGCAGGGCCAGCTGCGTATCCGTGCCCGTTCCCGTCCACGACGGCAGCGTCATGCCTAGGGCGCGCCGCGCGCGGAGCACCGACAGCACGGCGTCCGCCATGCACATGCGGCGCAGCAGCGCCTCGAGGGCGGCGGGGTCGATGGCGTGGAAGTCCCGCAGGCTCTGCCGACGGGACGGCCAGTCGTCGTCTGCGGGCGCGGCGGGGGGCGCCGGCGCTCCCGGGAACCAGGCGCTGCAGGGCGCCCACACCGCGTCCTGCAGCTTGCCCGCGACGGCGGCGAAGGCGCGCACCCCACGCAAGCGGTAGGTCAGCGTGCGCATGGAGGCGTGCAGCGCCCGCGCGACCTCGCAGACGGAGAAGGCGTTCTGGAAGTAGAACACCACGGACAGCAGCACGGAGGCGCCGCCCAGCCATCCGGCGCGGACGCCCTGCGCGCAGGCCCGCCACAGCAGCCGCAGGTACACCGCGAAAGGCATGGCCATCCCGTACTTGAACCGGAGCATGGCGTACGGCGCGACGATGCACGCCAGCGGCGACAGGAGGTTGACGGCGGGCAGCAGCACGATGCGCTGGAAGTTGTAGGCGGCCAGGGCGGGGGCGTGTCGGTTGAGGAACGCGAGCCACGGCGACTGGAAGAACAGGGACGCGCCGTCGGCGGGCGACGGCGGGGTCGCGCGCGCCCGGACGAACCACCGAACGTCCTCCTCGTGCCGCCGGAGCTGCGCCAAGGCCGCGTCCGCCGCGGGCGCGACCGATGCCAGGCTCAGCAGGGCCGCCTGCCGTCGACGCAGCCGGGCGGCGTCGCGCAGCGGCCGCCGCAGCAGCGCGGCGAGGTAGGGGCGCGCCCCGCGCAGCACCGTGCGGTCGAGCGTGTCGAACAGCGGCGCGCCCTCGCCGTCAAAGGTCCTGAACATCTCGGCGTCGCGCAGCGCCTGCTCCATTCCAATGGTCACAGCCTTTTTTCGGCCTACTCCAGTCGCACCAGGCGGCGGAACACCAGCCAGTACGCGGCGATGCCCAGCAGGATGTACAGCAGCGTCGCCAGGAACTCGTCGGCATCCGAAGACGCCCCGCCCATGGCGTACATGCCGTGGATCATCAGCTGGATGATGCTCATGCGCGCGGCATCGTGCAGCATGAGCGGCGTGTCGGCGCCGAAGACGTGCGACACGCGCAGGCGGTACAAGCTGCCGTCCATGACTATATATAGAGGTACGGAGAGAAGAATCCCCCAACCATGACCGCCCCGTTGCTGCACGTCGAGTACGCCGGGCGGGTCGTCACCGAAGCCGACTTGGGAGCTTACATCCTGTCGCCGGCGCTGCGAGGGGACATGGCGTTCGCCCACCGGCTGGCGTGGGCGGTGGCGCGGCAGGGCGCGTGCGCCGGTGGAGGAGGCGGGGGCGCGCCGCACGGCCACGACGCCGTGCTGTGCCGCGCGATGGAGGAGTGCTTCGCCCGGGTGTATCGTTGCCAACGGCGCAAAAAATGTCCGGATAGTGTATACCCGAATCCCCCCGATGGAGACCAAGGCAAAAGCCAAGCCGACAAAGAAACCCGTGGCCAAGAAGCCCGTGGCTAAGAAGACCTCCCCCGTAGTGGGCGGCGGTATGGTCGACGACATCCGTTCGCTCGCCGTGCCCTTTGCTCTGACCCTGCTGACCAAGTCCATCAAGAGCAAGCCCGCTAAGGAGACATCCAAGAAGGAAACCGCCGCTCCCGCCAAGAAATTGGCGCCGGCGAAGAGGGCGGGCGTGCGCGCGGCGGTGGGCGGCGCGGCGAAGAAGCCCGCGGCGGACATGAGCGCCATCCGCGCCGAGTTCATGAGCATCACGCAGCAGATTCACGACTTTCTGAAGAAGTACTGAGCGCGTCGATCCCCCTGGCGAGCGCGTAGCCGTGGTTGACCAGCCGCTCCGTCGTCTTGGCGTCTACGACGAAGCGCATGTCGCTGAACGAGAAGCAGAACAGGGTGTCGTCGCCCGGCTCCTCGACCGGGATGGACAGCAGGCGGCCCGCGTCGTCGGGCGCGGCGCCGCCGTGGTTCGCATTGCCGTGCACGGTATCGAACACGGCCTGTAAGTAAGACATCAAGCTGCTGTTGGGGTCTTCGCCGCCCCGCGTGGCGCACACCGACGCGACGACCCGCAGCGCCAGCGTCGTGGCGCGCGCCTCCCGCGGGACGCACGCGACCGGAAAGTTGTCCAGCAGGCCGCCGTCCACGTACAGGCACCCGTGCCACTCCACGGGCGTGAACAGCAGGGGGATGCTCATGCTGGCGCGGACGGCCGTGACCACGCTCATGGCGGGGACGTTGTCGACGCCCCAATACTCGGCGCGCCGCCGCGTGACGTTGGTCACGCACACCACCACGCGGCGCCCGGTGGCGCGCTCCAGCTCGGCGAACGAGAGCGCGGCCGCGGCCTCGCGCGTGATGTCCAGCCGGTCGGCCAGCAGCTCCTGGAACAGGTCGATGAAGTGGCGACCGTCGTCGATGCCGTAAGCTTCTGCGACATCCATCAGCTGCTCGACGTCCAGGTCCGGGTTGTTGAACAGCCGGCGGGTGACGATGTCGGTCACCTCGCGCGCCCGGTACCCCGCCGCCAGCAGCATGGCCAGGATGGCCCCGGCGGAGGTGCCCACGAAGGTGCGGGTGTCCGCGAGGTGGCCCTGGTCCTCGTGGTACATGACGCAGCCCACCGCCGCCAGGCAGCGCAAGGAGCCGCCCGAGATGACGAGGTGGCTGAAGCGCATCTGTTTCTGTCTTTGTCTACACAGACGCGCGAAACCGGGCGCGCACAAGGAGACGCACGATTTCGGCGCATATGGTATCCTGTCCCATGCTGTCGCTCAACGCCCGCGACGCGCTGCGCCGCTCCACCGCCCACCTCCAGCGCCGGGAGCGCGCCATGTCCCTGGTGCTGGAAAAGTGCCTGCGCTTCGTGGACCGGTGCGCGCACGCCCAGCGCACCTCGTGCGTGTACGACGTGCCCGAGTTCACGATAGGGATGCCCGTCTACAGGCTGACGGACTGCGTCGCTTATTTGTACGAACAGCTGCACGCCCGAGAGTTCACCGTGGTCCTGCTGTCGCCGCGGCACCTGATGATTTCCTGGGGGCCGGCGCCCCAGGAGGCGCCGCTCCCCGCCTTGCTGCCCGCTCCTCCGATGCGGCCGCGCCCAGGAGGGGCTTCGCCCCCTCCCGAGGCCATGCCCTCCTCTCCCTCCGCCCACGCGGCCTTTGCTGCCGTCGCGAAGAGGCCCCGGGCGAGGAAGCCGAGGCCGTCGCCGCTGCTGCCGCCCCCGCGCGTGCAGTCCCGGGACGGCGCGGAGCTCCCGTCCCCTGCCCCTCATGCTGCTTCCCATGCCCCCGCTGCTGCCCGCGACCTCAGCACCACCGACGGCCTGTTCGTGCGTTGCATCAGCGACCTGAAACCCAGCGGCAAGTTTTGCCTGTCTCTGGATTGAAGTGAAAAATTTTTGTATGCGATACACATACATATACCCAAAGCCTCATGACCCTCGGTTGCTCCATCGAGGAAGCGTGGGGAGAGCCGCTGACGGCATCGGTACCCAAGGAAAGGAAGCGCAAGAGCAAGAAAGGGCCGTGCCCGAGCGGCCACGAAATCCACCTGTACGACCGCCCGCACGACGACGACATCATGCAGGTGTACGAGAGCGTCCGGCCGCTCGCTGCGAAGCGGGGGGACGACCAGGAGGAGGACGTCCCGTTCCCCGACGCCGCGCCGCTGCCCCACCACCCCCCTGCTGCGGCGGTCGCCGTCAAGTCCGGCAACGCCATGATGTTCGAGTTTGGCAGCTTCGTGTTCGCGGGCCTGCTGCTCATCCTGGTGCTGGAGCAGTTTATCCAGATAGGCGCGGGGGTGCGGCCGCCCTATTAGTCAGTAGTAGACCGAGTTGACGACGTTGGTGGTCTGGTCGCTATCGGGGCCGTACCCCGTGACCTTGACGCCCCGCCAGTAGCGGGGCATCGCGCCCGTGGCGGACATGGTGACCTTCATCTCGTCCGTGTAGAAGCGCGTCTCCGCCACCGCGCCGCGGACCTCCATGCCGCACATGGCGCACAGCACCGTGAGCAGCAGCATGCCGCTGAGGGAGACGTCGTTGTACCCGGAGGAGCTCGCGCGCGCCAGGTTGCCCCAGACGGGCGTGGCCCCGGCGAAGAGGTTGTCCACCAGCTCGTGCCGGAACTGCTCGATGCTGGCGGTGAAGGCCGCCGGGTTGGCCTGCGCGTACTGCCCGTACATCATGGCGCGCAGCATGACGTTGACGGGGGTCAGCTCGTACCCCGCCGCGGTGCGGGCCACCTGGTCCTGCACGTTGGCGAGGGCCGCCTGCGGCAGCACGCCGTCCACGCGGTGCAGCACGGCCGAGTAGACGCGCACCAGGGGGATGAGCGTCTCCAGCACCTGGTACGTCTCGCTCGGGAGCGCGGCCGCGGCGGGGTCGAACAGCAGGACGTCCTGCGCGCCGCGCGTGACGGGCAGGCCGTAGAACAGCGCCAGCCACGCGTCCTTGACGGGCATGGTCAGCTCGTAGGATGCCTCCACGGCGAACTTGATGGCGAGGCGCACCAGGTAGTTGGTCAGGGTGTTGTCGTCGCTGGACCGCGCCTGGTTGATGCTGGTCACGCTGTACAGGTGCGGGCGGCCGTCCGGCGGGGTGGCGCCCGTGCTCATCCTGCTCGCGAACATGTCCGCCACGCCCTTGATCATCGGGTAGCCCCGCGTCTGCAGCCAGTCCCGGTCCCGCGACACGCGGTAGTAGTTCCAGGCGCAGATGGCGACCAGCGCGTTGTTGAAGACGTGGAAGGGACCGACCGTGTCGTACAGGCTGTCCGAGTAGGCGGCGTCCCCCGCGTAAGGGTACTTGGCGCCGCGCAGGCCGTACACCGAGGCCAGCTGCGTGGCGGTGCCCAGCGAGTTGTAGCGGTACTCCAGCACCGCGCGCGCCACCTCGGGCAGGAAGGCGGTCAGCACGGGCAGCAGCCACAGGTCGCCGTCCACCGCCACGCCGCCCGTGAGGTCGATGGCGCCCATCTGGAAGGAGTCGCGGCTCCACGTCATCTGCATGCCCTCGCGCGTGCTGCTGAGGACGTTGTACATTGCGTACTTGAGGTGGCGCCGCACGAGGAGGATTTCCGCGGCCTCCGCCGTCGTCACGCCGTCCTTGGGCTGGACGGTGATGCCCATGCGCCACAGCCGCGCCCACTCCGACACGTGGTCCCGCCGCACGCGCGCCGCGGACTCGAAGGGCGTCGCCTGCGAGAACTGCAGCGACAGCAGCAGCCGCCGCACCTCGCTGGCGGGGTCGGGGAAATCGTCCGAGTGCAGCGCCACGCTGACCACGGTGAAGGTCACGGGCACGGGCCTGGCGGGGTCGGCGGGGTCGGCCACGGGCGCCAGGTCGGCGGCGCGCAGCAGGCTGTAGCAGCGGCTGGGGTCGCTGCGGTACACGTTGAACCCCATCACCTCCAGCGCCCAGGGCGACGGGGCGGACAGCGCCAAGTTGGAAAACGTCACCGTGCTCCACGCGGGCGAGATGGGCACGTGGGCGGGCGCCGCGGCCAGCGTCACCCGCAGGTGGCTGCCGGGGGCGGCCGTGTCCAGCTCGATGCGGGTGACGTTGACCGTCTCCACCGCGACCATCTGGCCCGCGGGCACCGGCAGGGGGGGCGCGTTCAGGTAGGCGTAGAACGACGTCATGTCCGCCGTGAGCGGCGGCTGGAAGTGGAACTCCTGGGCGCCGCCGCTGGTGTCGTAGGCGTACCCGGACAGCAGCTGCGCAACATACGTGGCGCCCGGGACGTTCCAGGCGTCCGGCAGGGCGGCGTCGATGCTGGGGAGCGTGAAGGTGGTGCCGTCGACGACGGTGAACGGGGCGCCCGCGCCCAGCCGCACCTTGACCATGCCCGCGTCCGCGGGGCCGCTCGGAGCGGTGAAGGACTGCACGTCGGCGGGCGCGGTGAGCGCCCGGACCTGGGCGACGGGCGTCGTGCTCGGCGAGGCCGCCAGTAGGGCGTTGATGCCCGCCAGCGCCGCGAGCGCGCCCGCGCTCAGGCCCGCGGCGGAGACGTGGAACTCGGCCAGCGCGGGCGGCGCCAGCAGGAACGCGACGGCCTGCGGGGCCTGCAGGAACGCGGTCAGCGCCGGGGACGTGCCCGCGCTGACCGCGGAGGTGTCGAAGGCGTACGCCGAGCCCGCCGCCATCGTCAGCCCCCGCTGCGCCAGGGTGCAGCGCGCCTCGGTGATGTAGGTGCCCGAGGTGGGCGGGGGCGCCGGGCCCGTCTCGCGCGGGTTGTAAATCTGGGTGGAGCTGAACCCCACCTGCGTGGCGCGGTCGTCGGCGATGTAGATTTCGTGCTTGATGAACAGCTCGGGCACCTGGGTCGCCGGGTACAGCCGCACCGTCTGCACGATCACGTGCGGGAACTGGCGCGCGGCGAACAGGTCGGACTCGACGTCGAACAGCGCCGCGTTGGTGGTCGGGTCCGTGCACCGGAACCGCGACGTGACCACGCCCGTGTTCATGTCCAGGGACTGGCCCAGCAGCGCCAGCGGCAGCGCATCGTTGAGGTTGGTGGCGGCCCGGAAGAAGCGCACGCGGTTGCAGCGGAAGGCGGGCACGACGTTGGGCTGCGCGGCGTTGAGCGGCGTGGGCCGCGCGCCCGTGGTGAGGAAGGCCTGCTGGGTGTCGACGCCGTCGTAAGATGGGAAGGCGCACAGCTTGCCGTTGCCGACCATGACGCCGCGGGGGTCGGCCGCCCTGCGCGTCGCGAAATCGGCGTGGTCGGCCACCGCGTACGACAGCGTGGCTTTCACGTCGTCGTAGTCCATGCCTCTCCGTCTGTCCGTTACTGTTGCGCTCGAAGAAAAACGGGGCTTTGCAATCGCGAGAAGCCGCGCCTACCTATTTCTTGCTGGACTTGGGCTTGGGCTTGGCTGCTTGCTTCGGCTTGGCTGCTTGCTTCGGCTTGGCTGCTTGCTTCGGCTTGGCTGCGGGCTTCTTGGATGTCCCTCCCCTCTGCTGTCCAGCCCATGCAATGAGATTATCGACAGCTGCGATCGAGGCCGGGTCGTTCCGTTCCGCCCACTCTTTCATGGATTTCAAAATATCCACTGTTGCGTCATCAAACATCTCTCCAGCCATACTCGCACCCTGGTATTTCATTAGGAGTCCGCGAAATTTGCGCATCTCGTTTCTTCTCTCCAATGCAAAGTGCGCCTCCGTCGTCGCCACAGTCCCAGCGACCGCCGTCGTCGCTACCGGACCTGCGGGAGAAATCATCAGGGGCGCAACTGCGAAAGTCATCGGCGCAGCAACATCCTTCAACGCATTCTGTCGTGTTTTCGCGTTTCGTGCGTTCATGGCATATAAATCAGGCGTATAAAAAAATGGAGGATCCGACGGCCACCAAGGCAGCGAAACGGGAGATGTGCCGCGTGCTGCAGGAGGTCCTGCGAGCGCGCGCGGGCGACGCCGCGGCGCGGCGAGCAGCAGCGGACAAGGTGTTTCTCGTCGTGCGGAAGCATCTCCAGGTGACGTTCCCTGCCGACGCAGGCAACTCCTCCGACATGATGATGGCGACGTGTCGCATGGCGCCGAACCCGCTCCAGAGCGAAACATTTCCGATGCGGCGCCGGGACGACCCAGACGCGGCGACACACGCAGTTTCCGTCCAAAAAGCGTGGAATGAGATAAGCAGTAAGCTGAGCCCAGGTGTCCGGAAGGACATCGAATTGCTGTACCAGGACGCAGCCGACGCGGAGGACAAAGAGGACGAAATAGCCCAGGGTGCGCCGTTGACGACGGAGGACAGGGAGTTTTCGAGAGACGTGCGTTGGACCATGGCGTACAAGTACATCGAGGACTGGAGCATCATCGAGTCGTTCGTGGCCGACCCGGATTCCCTGGCGCAATGGCAAGCCCTGACGCAAGAGAAAAAGCTGCACGGGGACAATCAACGACTGCGGCGTGAACTTCAAGAATACGTGTACCAGCTGCGCATGGAACCCGTCGACATCGAGCAAATGACGGACAGCGTGACGCTGACGGACCAGCAACCGGCGTGGCCGACGACGGCGGGACCTTCGCCAACCTTGCTGCTCCCCCGTGTGAGTATCGAGAAGTCCGACGCCGGAATGCTCAGCAAATGCCTGACGGATTTCGCGCGGTTGATCACAGGGGTCCACAAAGAACACTTCGATTCTTCCAGCATCCGCGTCCAAAGGGACAATTGGAGAAACATCATATTCAAGGGGCTTCGCGTCTTCGACGGTTACGGACTGCACCAGGCGTTGCAGTCCAGGATAGTCGATTTCCTCAGCACACGTTACAAGAATGTCCCACTGTGCACGGGCGCGCAGGCATACGCGAAGAACGTGGACCCGCCGCAAAAGGGCTGGGTGCCCGTGACCCGCGCCAAGCTTCCCGACCCGCTCGTCGAAGCCCTGAAGAGCGGGGCGTTCCAGATGTGCGTCATGAACATCACGCGCGACAAACGCGCGCTCTCCAATCTATCAGGAGGGCACACGACGCTCTTGGTAGCCAAGGACAGGGTGCTGTATTACATCGACCCATGGCAGTTTGAAGATGTCAACAAGGCTGCAGACGCACTCGCAAAGGCAGTCCCGCCCGGCGTCACCGTGGAGTCGGTCGTACTGCCTCTGCAAAACCTGGTGGACGTGCTGACCGAGGACCATCGGAAGTGCGTCGCGACCCTGCTGGCCAACGTCGCGAACGTGCCGCCGGAGGTGAGCTGGCTGGGCCGCCAGCACCGTTCCGACTTTGTCGGCTACTGCGGAGCGTACGCGCTGTTCATGGCCGAGTGGCTCGCCATCTGCAGCACCCGTGCCAAGGGGATGTCCTTCGACATGAAGGAAGCCATATTGGTTTTGCTGACGTGGCGCAACCCGTGCAGGGTGCATTGGATGATGCGGATATGGACGCAGGGGATGCTGGCGAGGATAGGCCAAGCACACATGCTGCAGGAAGGGACACCGGATTAGACGGAGTCTTGTTTCATGACGAGCTTCTTGAACTCTTCGTCCATGTGAAACAGCGACGCAATCTTTTGGTTGAGGTCGTCGAGGTTGCGTTTGCTGTTCTTCTTCAGGATGTCTATCATCTCTTTCCGGGTGTTGACGATGTCGGTGCGCGTGAGAACGGAGGAGGTACGCGCGTACAGGTCCTGTTGCACTTCGGTCAGCTCGGGCGCCTCTTGGTACGGGTACGGTTCCACGTCGAAGCATCCGAGGAACCTGTAGTAATCGCAGATGCACTGTTTGGCGTGGGCGCTGACGCGCGCGTTGGCGGCGGAGGTGTTCACGACCCGCTGCATCAGATACTTTTCGTAATCGTCCAGCACGGACTCCTGGAGGTAGTTGAGCAGTTTCCGACACCCGTTCTTCAACAGGACGTCTTTCCACTCGCCGGATTCGTACATCTTGAGGCGGTCGTACTTGGGTTCGTACATGATGTTCATGCCCTGAAAGTTGTCAGAGCACAGGCTGGTCACTTCGTCGATCATGTCCAGGATGTCGTCCTTACGCAACTGCATGCCGTCGCGTTTGTTGGAGCTGAAAGCCAGCGCTCGCCGTTCGAAGCGCTCCTCCATGGCGTCGCTGACGTTGGTTACGCGGTTGTTCGTGAACTCCATGTACTTGGTGAGCTTCTCCTCCGCGCTCATGGACACGATCATGTTGTTGATGGTGTTGTTCTGATTGATGGTTTGGTAGATGGTGGGCTCGGGGGCGGGGATGTGGTACTTGCGGTTCGCCAGGATGTATTCGCGGATCTCGTCCGTCAGCGGGATGGGGTTCGCGGACATCGGGCACGGCTTCTTGCGGTTGTACAGGTGCCGCCGCATGTCCTTCCTGTTGAACGTGCGCATGCCGCAGGAGATGCACGTGTAGGGAGGCTGCTGTGTCTGCGTCATCTGTATTCGGTAGACATTTTTCAACCCTTTATATCCCCATCCTGCCTGCTGCCGGCCGGGCCCGTTCCGGCCTCGCTTTGACCCCTTTGTACCCTTTTTGACCCCTGATTGCAATTGGTCAATTTGTACGTGGAACACTGGTTTCAGTCTATCTTTAAGCACTTGAATGAACTTCCAGTCTGTGAAGGTCTTGCGCCCCCCCCCCGGAAAAAAATCAGCACAACCGGACCATCCAGAACAGTGACGCGAGCTGCGGCGGCGGTGCACCTAAGGATCCAACGCAGCCCGTCGTCAACGATGCCCAGCTTCACAGACGCCGTTCAGGAACTGCAATGCTCAGAGCGCGTGTCCGCAGATGCGTGGAACAGAGGACTTTTCGCACCATCGTTCCCAGACCGTTGGGCGAAAGCAGCTTCCACGGTCATGTTCTACGCCATCCCGCGCGATGGCGACTGCGTCGGGAACATCGACGTGTGGCTGCATGCGCCCGTGGGCACAGTCGACGCAGCCATTCACTTTGACGAGCGCATCCTGTGGTCATGGCGTGGTGACGGTAAAGCAAAAATCAGGCTGCCCCTCGGAGGAGGCATCAACATGCAGGGCACGCGCGGGCACGACGTACACGTGCTCCTCCAGTGTCCTGCCGTCGAGTGTCCACCGCGCGTGACCGCCACCTTCAGGTGCCATGAGCCGTCCCGCGGTGCGTTTCGCCTGGCATTGTGGAACCGCCCTCCCATGCGCGACCTTATCATCCCGGACTGCATCCCGGACTGGTGAGGGGGCACCCTCCCCCCCGCCCCCGGGCGAGGGGCGCTTAAAAATAAAAGCCGCCGTCTAAATAATGTCGCCCACCCCCGTCACGCCGCTCCACGTGTTCCTGTTGAAACACCGCGTGGGCAGAGGGTGCGAGCACACCCACACCAGCCTGGCGCGGCCCGCGGGCGCCTTCTACGTGGGCGGCGACGACGAGGAGCGGTTCTACGAGCTGTACCAGGGGGCGGTGGAGCGCGGGGACGACGTGCACCTGACCGAGAAGCACAAGGACATGGCGCCGCTGCTCGTGGACCTGGACCTGCGCTACCCCGCCGTCCCCGCGACGGATGCCGAGGACGGGGCAGGGGCCGCGCCGCTGAGGCGGCACGAGGACGCCCACGTCGAGGCCTTCCTGCGGACCTACATGGACGCCGCGGCCGGGCTGGTGCGCCTGCCGGAGGCGGGCGTGGAGGTGTACGTGATGGAGAAGCCGCGCGCCGTGGCCACGCACGCGTTCGTCAAGGACGGCATCCACATCATGGTGCCCGGCGTCGTCGTCCGCCGCGCCGTGCAGCACGAGATCCGGCGCGAGTGCCTGGAGCGCGTCGGCGCCATCTTCCGGGAGCTGGGGGCCGTCAACCCGGCCAAAGACATCTACGACGAGGCCGTCCTCGGCGGCAACAACTGGATGATGTACGGGTCGCGCAAGCCGGAGGGCGACCTGTACGCCGTCACCCGCACGTACCGCTACTTCGGCCCCGACCGCGAGCTGGAGCGCCTCCCGGACGCCAAGGAGCCGGCCGGCGCCCTCGTGCAGCGCTTCAGCATCCGCAACAAATACCAGGACACGCCGCTGCGCGAGGAGGCCCGGGAGCGCGTGGAGCGCTGCCAGGAGGCGCTGTTCGCCCGCGCGGCGGCGGCGGCGCCGCAGCACCAGCGGCAGGCGGGCGCGGTCGCCCCGGGCTCTCGCGCGCGCGGCGGCGACGGCGGCTGCCACGACACCGAGTTCTACCGCAAGCTTGTAGGCCTGCTCAAGGCGGAACGCAGCGACCGGTACGACGACTGGATCCGCGTGGGCCTGTGCCTGCGGAACACGGACGTGGCGCTCGTGGGGTGCTGGGACGAGTTCAGCAGCCGGTCGTCCAAGTACCGGCCCGGCGAGTGCCAGCGCGTGTGGCACCAGATGAGCGGTGACGGCACGCTGGGCGTGGGCACGCTGCGCATGTGGGCGCGCCAGGATGACGCCGCGGGCTACGCCGCGCTGGTCAACCAGGACCTGAAGCGGCTCATCCGCTCCACGCGCTTCCGCGGCTCCCACCACGACGTCGCCAAGGTGGTGCACTGCATGTACGGCCACCGCTTCGTGTGCGCCTCCATCCGCGCCAACACCTGGTACGAGTTCCGCGACCACCGCTGGCGGCCCAGCGACAGCGCCTGCGCGCTGCGGCGCCTCATCCCCACCGACGTCTGGAAGGAGTACATGGCCGTCGCCAACGAGTACAACTGCATCGCGCGCAGCACCGACGACGAGGAGGAGCAGAAGACCAACACCGACAACATGAAGCTGGTGACCGCGGTCTCCGACAAACTCAAGGACGTGCGCTACAAGGAACAGCTTCTCAAGGAATGTCGCGAGCTGTTCTACGAGGAAAAGTTCGAGGAGCGCCTGGACGCCCACCACCACCTCATCGGCTTCGAGAACGGGGTCTACGACATCGACAAGGACGAGTTCCGCGACGGCCGCCCCGAGGACTACCTGACCTTCTCGACCGGCATCGACTTCGTGCCGTTCGACCCCGAGCACCCCGCGGTGGCAGACATCGATGCCTTCGTGTCCCAGATCCAGCCCAAGCCCCACATGCGCCGCTACGTGATGACGCTGCTGGCCACCTTCCTGTCGGGGCAGCAGCACGGCGAGCGCTTCCACATCTGGACGGGCGTCGGCGGCAACGGCAAGAGTCGCCTCATCGAGCTCTTCGAGGCCTGCTTCGGCGACTACTGCTGCAAGCTGCCCATCTCCATGCTCACTCAGAAGCGCATCGCCTCCAACGCCGCCAACTCGGAGCTCGCGCTGTCCAAGGGCAAGCGCTTCGCCTGCATGCAGGAGCCAGGCGACGAGGAGCGGCTGAACGTGGGGCTGATGAAGGAGCTGACCGGCGGCGACAAGATAACGGCCCGCAACCTGTACAGCTCGCCGGTCGAGTTCAAGCCCCAGTTCAACCTGCTGCTCATGTGCAACCAGCTCCCCGCGGTCAGCGCGGACGACAACGGCACGTGGCGCCGCATCCGCGTGGTGTCTTTCGATTCCAAGTTCGTGTCCCACCCCAATCCCGACTGCCCCGACGAGTTTCCCATCGACCCCGACCTGGTGCGCAAGTTCGACGGCTGGAAGTCCCACTTCATGGGCATGCTGCTCCAGTACCACCGGTCGTACCTGGTGGACGGCCTGGAGGAGCCGGAGGAGGTCCTCAAGTGCACGCGCGACTACCAGAACACCAACGACTACCTGGCGCACTTCAGCGACGCCTGCCTCGAGGCCGTGCCCGGGGAGTCGGCCACCGTCGACGCCATCTTCGAGGAGTTCAAGGAGTGGGCGCGGGCCGAACACCTGTCCACCCGCCTCCCCCGCCGCCGCGACTTCCAGCTCATGATGGAGAAGCGGTTCGGCAAGGCCGTCGGCCGCCACACCGCCGCCGCCTTCCCCGACATGCGCCTGAACGCCTTCTACCGCGCCTGAGAGCTGTTGTGTCTATCCCCGCGTGTTGGTGGCCCAGATGGCGGAGTTTTTGCTGTCGTACAGCACGAAGTTTCCATCGTTCTGCATGGCCGCGCGGTGGGGCGGCGTGCCCCTGTTCGCGGTGTTCGATGCCCACAGCGCCTTCTTGGCGCCGTCGTATATGACCATGTTGCCGTCGGGCTGTACGCACAGTTGGTAGGGTGCTCGGAAGCCCTTCCTGTTGTAGGTGCCGCTGCTCCACATGGCACGTCTTAAACCCAATAACCTGGTCAGCACTAGGTTGCCGTCTTCCTGCATGCACACCTGGTACCTCCGGTTCGGCGAGAAAATGCATCTGCTGATGCATGCGCTGCCCGCGGGAGGAATCGTGGGCGCGGGGGTAGGAGCGGGTGCGGGTGCGGGTGCCGGCGCAGGGGCAGGCGCTGTCGTACGCACTGGAACGGCAGGCGCGGCCTTGATGTACACTGGTGTCGCAACAGGCGCTGCTCTCGTTACCAATGGCGCCTGTGCTGCGGGTGCCGGAGCCTGCACCGGCGTGGCGCGCGCGGCCCGCAATTCGCGCTCGCACGTCGTCAGACTGCTCTGGATGACGCCCTTCTCGGCCGGGCAGTCCCGCACGCCGTCGAACTTGGTCTTCCAGGTCGCGCTATCGCCCAGCGCAGCCACCCTCGCCGTGTCGCACGTGTTCAGGCGACGGTTCAGGGCGGTCTGCTCCGCCGCCAGGACGTTGTACTGCCCCTGCAGGCCGGCGTAGTCGTCCGCCAGCTTTTTCACGGACGGGTGCGACATCGCGTTGCCCTCGCTCAGCCGCCGCACCGCCCGTGCGCGGTCCGCGGCGGGGTCGAAGCGCAGCGTGCAGAACTCTCGCAGGCAGTCCACCTCGGTGTCGCGGCGCACCTCCACCACGCCGGGAACCTTGAGGCGCGGATTGGAGGGGTCGCAGCCGCCGTTGGCCGTGACGGCCGCCTCGTCCATGGGCATGTAGCAGGCGTCCGCGTCGGTGGGATGCCTGCGCAGCGCGGCGTACGGCACGCCCGGCGCGCAGGTCTCCGCGTCCAGCAGCGCACGGACCACCTGCGGGTCGGCGTACTTGCCAGCGCACTGCGGGTTCGCGGAGAACGCCTCGCGCTTGCGCACGATGAGCAGCGCCAGGATGGTCGCCGAGAGCAGCAGCAGCAGCACGAGCGCCACCCATGTCGACGGCCGGCGCAGCAACGCAGCGGCGGTCATAGGACGATTTATTATAGGCACCAAACTTTTTGGGACAGCACTACAGCAGACATGACATACAGCGTCGATTTACGAAACCGTGTAGTCAGAGCATACGCAGACAAGCACATCCCGTCGTATCGTCACTTACAGAGGGTTTTCA
>JACCDW010310298.1_pt1 | contig 18169 bp, 17 predicted proteins | sample 7449781 | NCBI WGS metagenome assembly JACCDW01 (sample SAMN15323449, study PRJNA562643) | freshwater metagenome | isolation source: river surface water | place: USA:Blue River Watershed | collected 2017-08-18
CCTTATTACTTAATGAAAGAAGATCAAGAAGGTGGTTGGTCTAGAGTTGACGATATTTCTAAACCACTCGCTATTCCTAAATGGGTGATTTTCAGATTTTAAATTTGGATGAATTTTTTAGCTTAACGCACGTTAATCAACGTGCGTTATTTATTTAAGCGCTGTTATGTCTGTATTTACAACCGTCTCTGTTGATGAATTAAAACCTTGGTTGCAAGCTTATCCTTTGGGGGAATTGCTTGATTTGCAAGGTATCGCTTCAGGTATTTCCAATACTAATTATTTTGTTACGACTACTACTGGTCGATATGTACTAACATTATTTGAAGAGCATAGCGCGGAAGAGCTTCCCTACTTTTTAGATTTAATGACGCACTTGGCTGAACGTGGCATTCCTTGCCCACATCCAGTCCGTCGCTTGGATGGCCAGCAATTGGACATGTTAAATGGCAAGCCGGCTGCGTTGGTGAGTTGCTTGCGTGGCAAAGATATTAATCACGCAACCGTATCTCAATGTGCCGAGGTTGGCCGCGTTTTAGCTGAGATGCATATTGCTGGATTGGATTTTTCTGGTAAAAACCAAGATTCTCGCGATGTGGTTTGGCGAACAACAGTAGCGAATAAAGTCATTTCATTTTTAAATGAGTATGATCAGGTAGTGCTTAAGCAAACAATGCTTAAGCAATCACAGCTTAATATCGAGCATTTGCCACAAGGTGTTATTCACGCGGATTTGTTTAAAGATAATGTGTTGTTTGATGACGATAAAGTTGGTGGTGTCATTGATTTTTATTATGCCTGCAAAGGTATTTTTCTTTATGACCTTGCTATAGCTGTAAATGATTGGTGTGTCGATGAAGTTGGCGCACTAGATTCAAATCGAGTCAAAGCAATGTTGCAGGCTTACCAAATAGTTAGGCCGCTTACTAAAGCAGAGGAAAATGCTTGGGTTGATATGTTGCAAATTGCAGCGTTGCGTTTTTGGTTGTCCCGTTTGAACGATTACCATTTTCCACAGTCTGGTGAATTAACCCATGCAAAAGATCCTCGACATTTTGAGGCTATTTTAAAATGGAGCATTGCTCATCAGGATGAAGTTAGGCAGATGTGGGTTCCCGTTTAATAACTAGAGTTAAAAATTACAGAGATTAAAATGAATAACGACCAATTACACGTACATCAAGTAAAAGCCAGCCATGGATGGTCTTGGATTGCAAAAGGCTTTGCTTTATTTAGAAAGAATCCCGTAATGTGGATCTTGATGTTTGCGATTTATTTATTAATTGCGATGGTGCTTTCTTATATCAATGTAGTTGGTCCATTGGTATTGAATTTGTTAGCACCCGTCTTTGTGGGAGGCTTCATGTTTGGTTGCCGCGCTTTAGATAATGGTGAGCAATTAGAATTGAATCATTTGTTTGCTGGTTTTAAACAACATACTGCGCATTTGATTACTGTCGGCGGTATTTATATGACAGGTATTTTACTTATCATGAGTGTGATGTTTTTTAGCATTGGCCCTGATGCTATGCATGCATTAACTTCTGGCGAAGAGCTTACTTCACAACAAGCAGAAGCGATTTTAGGTCACGGATTTTATAAAACATTATTGATAGGTTTACTTTTGATCGTGCCTTTGGTGATGTCATATTGGTTTGCGCCAACACTCATTATTTTTAATGAGCTTACTGCGGTGCAAGCAATGCGCCAAAGCTTCTTGGCTTGTGTTGAAAACATCCTGCCATTTATGTTGTATGGCTTTATTACGATGGTATTGTTGATGCTTGCGATTATCCCACTTGGATTGGGATTATTATTGATGATTCCAGTCATGACTGCATCGATTTACACAAGCTACAGTGATATTTTTGAAGATATTCCTGTTAAAGCTAAGTCTTAATTATTAGTAATCAAAATTAAGGTAGGGCGTTGTAGTTGTAAATCCAAACTCGATGCCCACCTTCGCCACCTCTTCCTTGGCTTGTCACCGCTAAAATATTTTCATCTACATCCAAACCCACTGGGAAAGCAGGGGCCGGTAAGGTTCTTATTCCAGTAAAGTCTAAATTTGAAATGGCCACTTTTTGTGAGTGGTTCAGTGCAGCAAAAATATGGTTCTTAAATATTTTAATTGTCCTCGCGCCTTCGCCAAACTTCTTGGCTTCAATGGTAGGTTCAAATTTATCGTCTTTTGCGGCACGTTCCAAATCGCTAATTAATATTCTTCCAACCATTCCAGATGCATTTGCACTGAAGTACAACCAGTCCTCATACACCTGAAGGTGACGAGGTGTTGCAGGCGTTTTGCGGAGTCCACGAACAACCTTCATGGTGTTGGTATCAACCAGCCAAATACCTCCACCACTTCCCATTTGCGCTACTGCTAGCAAATTAGAATGCGGGATGAAGGCCGTGCCTCTTAAGCACATACCACAGGTATTATCGCGGTTCGATCCAGGCTCTGCGATCACCTTGGAGCCTAACGCGATACTGCTAACAAGATGAGTATTAGCTACTTCGCTAATGTCATAAATTTCAACTTTGTTTTCGCCCCATAATGTTACTGCTAGCAAAGAACTCGCAGTATTAGCGGTAATAAATTTAGGAATATTGCCAGTAGGAAATGCACGAACAATTTGATCGGTTTCAGTATCAATCAGCGCAAATCCAGAATTATTCATTGCATTGGCATCATCACTCCACCGATAGTATGTGACCCAGTAATATCGACCGTCATGTGTAAACCATCCTTCAACAGGTTTTCCAAAAAATCGTGTACCTGGTTTTAAGCTGTTATGGTCACTAAAGCTATGGTCTATGGTTTTAAGCTTCTCGAAAGTTTTATTTGAATAGACAAGCGTTTTCCCCGCTTCCAACGCATTGATATACATCTTATTTTTGTGCGGATGGATGCTGATAGATTTCGGGGAAATCATTTCCTCATCCTGGTGTTTAGAGCTAAATGGGCTTATCTCCACATAGCTTTCTTGATGATAATTGCTATTACCATCAACCATTGCTGTTGGCGCTTCTGCAAAGGCGAGTTTTGATAAACTCAAAAATAAAAATGAGAGCAATCCTACACTTATTTTTTTATAGGCAATTTGCATTATTTTGCTTTGACTTGCTTAGTTTTTGACGAAGATGCACTCGTTTTGTTTTTAGTAGCAGATGCTTTTATAGTGCTCGATTTTTTAGGTTTGCTTATCTTTGCTGTATTGGTTTTTGTCCCTTTAATGGTTTTTTTGCCAGCTTTTGACTTTTCAACAACTTGCTTAACTGCACCTTTTTTACCTTTTTGTTTTTTGCCTTTCTTACGCTCGCTTGAGGCTACTTTTTTACGTGCTTTCAAAAGTGTTGCTTGTTTAATTAATTCATTTCTATTCACATCTGCTTTAGGTTCAAAAGCGACAGTGAGTTGTTGGTCACTCATTAGTTTTAGTTGGCCAGCTTCAATTTTAAAGCGATTGCTCATTAACATTGAGGCCATGAGTTTGACTTCAATGTCGTCATCGTTCTCACAGGTTTCATTTGATCTTTTTAATTGAGTAATGAGGAATTCACCATCATTGTTAGATTTGAATTTACCTGCAAAATAATTACATGCACCATAACCATAAACGTTACCGTCCTCTGAAAAAATAAAGTACGGCTTTGCTTTTTCTTCAATTGCCACTCTGTCTAAGTTAACTAATTCCCATGCTTGATGGTGAAATTGGTTTTCATCGGCATGCGTTAAAAAGCTTACACTTTGTAAGCAAAAGAATAGCGTAGCGATAGTCAAGATTCTATGTAATGAAAATAGTTGATTCATTTTGATACTTATACCTTTTCTAATTTTGCATATTCCATCGCCAGCCATTTTAAACCTTCGCGTCCAAAATTAATTTGAATACGCATGTCGCTGGCGTTGCCTTCATAACTTACTACGACGCCTTGACCGAATTTAGCATGAGAAACCGCTTGGCCGATCTTCCATGGCATCGCTGATTTTTGTTCACTGCTATTAGATGGCGCTGTTGTTTGATAGTTTTGATTGCCGTAATTGCCCATGCTTGGTTTTTGAACTTGGCGGCTGTTAAGGCGTTTTAGTAAGCCTTCAGGAATTTCATCTAAAAAGCGTGAAGCAATGCCATAGCGAATTTGTCCATGGAGCATACGACTTTGCGCATGGCTTAAATATAGGCGTTGTCTTGCCCGCGTCACGGCAACATACATTAAACGGCGCTCTTCTTCTAAACCGTTATTTTCATATAAGCTGTTTTCATGTGGACATAAGCCTTCTTCCAAGCCGCTAATGAATACGGCCTTAAATTCTAAGCCTTTAGCTGCATGCACGGTCATGAGTTGTAACGCATCTGCACCCACATCTGCTTGGTGCTCGCCCGCCTCTAAGCTGGCATGCGTTAAGAACTCAGTGAGGCCGGTACTGTTATCCTCAAGGGCATCACTATTATTATTCATAAAGCTAACGGCAGCATTAATCAACTCATCTAAGTTGGCAATGCGATCTTCGCCTTCTTTTTCACCTTGATAGAAATTTTTAAGTCCAGACATGGTGCTGGCAATTTCCGTCATTTCAGGAAGCGTTAAGCCTTTTGCATCTTCTTGCATTTGTTTGATAAGGGCGACAAAGCCTTCTATGCCTTTACCAGGGCGCCCATTGCCGACTTTATTGATCGCTGCTTGCCATAAACTGCAATCCTGGGCTCTGGCTGATTCCTGTAGTTGCTCTAAGCTACGGGCACCGATACCGCGTGTCGGGAAATTAATCACTCGAAGTAGTGCAACATCATCTTCTGGATTGCTGACGAGCCGTAAATACGCCATTGCATGCTTAATTTCAGCGCGTTCAAAGAAGCGTAAGCCACCATAAACACGATACGGAATATTGTTCGAAAATAAAGCGTGTTCAATCACTCGGGATTGGGCATTTGAACGATATAGCAGGGCGATGTCGTTAAGTGCCCAGCCATCGCTATGTAGCATTTTGACTTCGTCTACAATAAAACTTGCTTCATCAATATCGTTATAAGCTTGGTAAACACGCACTGGCTCGCCCGCACCTGCCGCTGTCCACAAGTTCTTACCAAGTCGATTATTGTTGTTGCTGATAATTGCGTTAGCAGCATCTAAAATATTGCTATGCGAGCGATAATTTTGCTCTAATTTGACGATGTTTTGGACTTTGAAGTCCACCTCAAAATCTCGCATATTGCCGACGCGGGCACCGCGGAAAGCATAGATGGATTGGTCATCATCACCCACCGCAAAAATACAGTTATTGGGTTCTTCTTTACCCATGCCAGCAAAGAGCTTGAGCCACATATATTGGAGTTTATTGGTATCTTGAAACTCATCGACCAGAATATATTTGAACCGTTCTTGGTAATGTTGGCGGATATTTTTATCGCGACTTAATAGTTCATAGCAGCGCAATAGCAACTCTGCAAAATCAACTACGCCTTCACGTTGACATTGTTTATCGTATTCCTCAAAAATCTCACGCATGCGTTGTGAGTGAGGGTCATAAGCATCAACACTATGTGCACGTAAGCCTTCTTCCTTGCAGCTATTGATATAACCCATGACTTGCTTAGGTGGAAATTTCTCATCATCCACATTCATCACTTTCATCAATCTTTTAATCGATGAAAGTTGATCGGCGGAGTCTAAAATCTGGAAGGTTGCGGGTAATAAAGCTTCCCGATGGTGAGCTCTTAATAGGCGATTGCAAAGTCCATGAAAAGTACCTACCCACATACCACGCGTATTGATTGGCAACATCGCTGTGAGGCGTGTGAGCATCTCTTTAGCTGCTTTGTTGGTAAAGGTTACAGCCAATAAGCCAGTTGGCGAAACTTGACCTGTTTGAATGAGCCAGGCAATACGTGTCGTCAGTACACGCGTTTTACCACTGCCCGCGCCAGCCAAAATGAGGGCAGATTGATGCGGCAAAGTCACCGCCTCCAATTGCTTTTCATTAAGCCCTGTCAGGAGAGAATCTTGAACCGTATCGCTTGAATTTATCATCCTGAGATTATCGCAGGTCAGGCGCACTTCGAGAACACTTACTAGAGATTAAGTGAGTCATTATTGAAGAAAATGCTTGGGAACTTATTACATTTATTCGAGCTCTATATTCACATGAGTTGCATGTGGCTTTCAGAGTTGTCATGTGCAAGTCCCACACTTTCCTCCCTGAGTGTGGAGCCTTTACAGGCTAGTTTGCCCCGACCTTAATCCCCTTAGGTCGGGGCTTTTTTTGGCGTGTGAATAATCCGCTATAGCGGATATATTCCACGGACAAGACCCTTGCGGTCTTTGTATCAATTTTCACCTCTTGTTTAGACAGAATCCTTAGTAAATTGGGGAAGCCCCTAGCGTGCTTGGACGAACAATCAGTTTTTCAGCCGATACGCTTCACGAGATTAGCAAGTAAAATGCAAAAAACCCGCCGAGGCGGGTTTTTTATTTCGATGCTTAAATTAAATAAGCAATGAATTACATCATACCGCCCATGCCACCCATACCGCCCATGTCACCGCCACCCATTGCTGGAGCGTCTTCTTTTGGTAGTTCAGCAATCATGCAGTCTGTTGTGAGCATTAAGCCAGCCACTGAAGCTGCGTTTTGCAATGCAGAACGCGTTACTTTAGTTGGATCTAGCACGCCCATTTCAACCATATCGCCGTAGGTTTCATTAGCAGCGTTATAACCGTAGTTGCCTTTACCAGCAGCTACGTTATTGACTACTACTGATGGCTCACAGCCAGCGTTTTGAACGATTTGACGTAGCGGCTCTTCAACTGCGCGTAATACAATCTTCACGCCAGCGTCTTGATCGTGGTTGTCGCCTTTTACTTTAGCAATTGCATCACGTGCACGAATCAACGCTACGCCACCGCCAGCAACAATGCCTTCTTCAACCGCTGCGCGTGTTGCGTGTAATGCATCTTCCACACGTGCTTTTTTCTCTTTCATTTCGATTTCAGTTGTCGCACCAACTTTAATCACAGCAACGCCACCTGCAAGTTTTGCAACGCGTTCTTGCAATTTCTCACGGTCGTAGTCGCTTGTTGCATCTTCAGCTTGTTTCTTCACTTGGTCGATACGTGCTTTGATGTTGTCTTCGTTACCAGCGCCGTCAATGATGATGGTATTTTCTTTACCAACTTCAATACGTTTAGCTTGGCCTAGATCTTCTAGCTTGATATTCTCAAGTTTCAAGCCTAACTCTTCAGCAATCACTGTACCACCAGTCAAGATCGCGATGTCTTCTAGCATGGCTTTGCGACGGTCACCGAAACCAGGTGCTTTAACAGCACAAGTTTTCAAGATGCCACGGATGTTGTTTACTACCAATGTTGCTAATGCTTCGCCGTCGATATCTTCAGCGATAATTAACAATGGACGACCTGCTTTTGCTACTTGCTCAAGTGCTGGTAGCAAATCACGGATGTTAGAGATTTTTTTGTCGTATAAAAGCACAAATGGATTATCCATCAATGCGATTTGACGTTCTTGATTGTTGATGAAGTATGGTGATAGGTAACCGCGGTCGAATTGCATACCTTCAACGACGTCTAGTTCATTTTGCAAGCCTGAACCATCTTCAACTGTAATCACGCCTTCTTTACCTACTTTGTCCATTGCATCTGCAATGATTTGGCCAACTGAAGAATCTGAGTTAGCTGAGATCGAGCCAACTTGAGCGATTTCTTTGCTGGTTGTACATGGTTTAGATTGTGATTTTAAATCAGCAACAGCTGCTTCCACAGCCTTGTCGATACCACGTTTTAAGTCCATTGGGTTCATGCCAGCAGCAACAGATTTCATGCCTTCGCGGATGATTGCTTGTGCTAATACCGTTGCAGTTGTTGTGCCGTCACCAGCAATATCATTGGTTTTGCTTGCAACTTCTTTAACGAGTTGAGCACCCATGTTTTCGAACTTGTCTTTCAATTCGATTTCTTTAGCAACAGATACACCGTCTTTAGTAATCGTTGGTGAGCCGTATGAACGCTCTAGAACTACGTTACGACCTTTAGGGCCTAAAGTAACGCGCACAGCGTTAGCTAAAATATTGACACCAGTTACCATTTTTTGGCGAACGTCATCACCAAATCTTACGTCTTTAGCAGCCATCTTAAATCTCCTAAATTACTTATTTAATTACTTAAAATTATGCTTAAAAAGGGTGGGCAATTAAGCCTCAATCACGCCCATTAAGTCTGATTCAGTCATTACTAATAATTCATTGCCGTCAATTTTTACAGTTTGACCAGCGTATTTGCCGAACAACACTTTGTCGCCAACTTTAACGTCAAGTGCAATCACTTTGCCGTTGTCATCTTTTTTACCAGGACCAACAGCAACCACTTCACCTTGGTCTGGTTTTTCTGTTGCTGTGTCAGGAATCACAATGCCTGATGCGGTTGTACGCACTTCTTCTAAACGTTTAACAATAACGCGATCGTGTAAAGGACGAATCTTCATGAATTGCTCCTTAAAAAAATCTAAATAAAAACAAAAAAACTTGTGGGGCGAATTTTAGCACTCATACCCCTAGAGTGCTAGTAATGGGGGTCTTGTTTTAGCTTTTCAAGTGCTTAACTAAAATTTTTTATCAATTATTTTGAGAATAAATGTGAAACATTAAGCGATAATGTAGGATGAGACTAAGTGGTACGGAGATTTTGGACGTGACGGAAACACTAGAGAACAATAATGCGACGCCTGCGGTTATTCAGCAGCTTAATCTTGCTTATGATGCAGATCAAGACCGATTGTTACTTAAAGTCGGTTTGACGGATAACTCCGAGTTGGCAATTTGGCTGACACGTCGTATTGCCAAATCGATTTGGACTTGGTTGCATGGAACGCACGTGACAGAAGAGTCAGCATTACAAGTTTTTACGATGAATGCTCAAGGCGGGCTTGATAATATTTCACCTCAGTTGATGACGCCACAGGAAGTTAATGCGGAGTCTTTAGTGAATAGTGCTACACCCAATATCGATTTCAAGTCTCAATATCAAGAGAATCGCACGCCAATGCTAGATGCCCCTTTGTTAGCGGTGACTTGTGAAATTGTTGAAGATACGCAAACACAATTCGTTTTAGATCTAAGTGCTAGAGATGGTAAGCGTGCTCGTGTGGCTTTAAGTATGGAATTGAAAATCGCTTTCGCTAATATGTTGCAGTTGGCGACAAAAGAAGCTGGTTGGGATATTAATTTGCAAGGTCGTCATGTGATGGCGCCACAAGCAACTTCGCAACATGTAGTGCATTAATTTGAAAAAATATTTTGAATAAAAATCAGGATTTATTACAACGTAGTCTTCAATCTGTATGGCATCCATGCACGCAGATGAAAGCGCATGAACAATTACCTTTGCTTCCAATTGCATGCGCTGAAGGGGTTTGGCTAGAAGATTTTGAAGGTAAAAAGTACCTTGATGGGGTGAGTTCTTGGTGGGTCAATTTATTTGGGCACAATGAGCCTAGAATTAAAGCTGCTATTAGCCTTCAACTCAATCAATTAGAGCATGTGATGTTGGCAGGTTTTACGCATGAACCTGTGGTTCAGCTCTCTGAAAAATTAGGTCAATTGACAGGTTTGGGTCATTGTTTTTATGCGTCAGATGGTGCTTCGGCGACTGAGATTGCCTTGAAAATGAGTTTCCATTACTGGCGAAATTCAGGTTTATCTAATAAAACTAAATTCCTAAGTTTGCAAAACAGTTATCACGGTGAAACCATCGGTGCGCTGTCGGTGACTGATGTCGCTATTTTTAAAGATACTTATGCCCCATTGTTGCAGCAAAGTATGCAAATGCCATCACCTGATGCGCGCTTGGCTGAGGCGGGTGAAAGTGCCGAGGCTTATGCTTTGCGCTGTGCAGAGTTTGTTGAGAAATACTTGGCGCATCATCATGCGGACATTGCAGCATTTATTATTGAGCCACTCATTCAGTGTGCCGGTGGTATGGGGATGTATTCGCCAGTCTATTTAAAGCGGGTGCGGGAAATTTGCACCAAATATCAAGTTCATTTGATTGCAGATGAGATTGCCGTGGGATTTGGGCGTACTGGCACGATGTTCGCGTGTGAGCAAGCTGAGATTAAGCCTGATTTTATTTGCCTTTCTAAAGGGATTACAGGCGGATATTTGCCGCTTTCTGTCACGTTAACCACTGATGAAGTTTATCAAGCGTTTTATGATGATAGTGTGGTGCGCGGCTTTCTGCACTCACACAGTTATACCGGTAATGCTTTGGCTTGCAGTGCTGCATTAGCAACCTTGGCGATTTTTGAGCAAGATCAAACATTAATTAAAAATCAAAACACGCAAGCTTATATCAATGCGCAGTTAGCTTCTTGGGGCAATATGCCGATTAAGCATTTACGTCATCAAGGTATGATTTGGGCATTCGACGTGACAACTACTTCATCTAAATTTCAGCATAATTTTTATCAGCAAGCACTCTTACAAGGTTTGTTATTAAGACCGATTGGCAATACAGTTTATTTCATGCCGCCCTATATCATTGGTGAGTCTGAAGTTGATTTTATGTTGAGTACAACTCAATCTTTGGTAATGGCATGCGCTTAATCGTATTTTTCTTATTGATGTACGTTTCTGTTGTTTATGCGCAATTGCCCGAACCTGTATTGACAGCATTAAAAGCTGAAAATGTTGCGCCTGAAAATGTCAGTGTTTTTGTGCAGCGCGTCGATGAATTACAGCCTCTATTAAGTCACCAAGCAGCAGTCTCACGTAATCCTGCATCAGTGATGAAGTTGCTAACGAGTTATGCGGCATTGGATTTACTTGGCCCTTCATATCGATGGAAAACTCAGTTTTATGGTTTGAACTACCCAAAACAAGGTGTGTTGGAAGGTGGTTTATGGATTAAAGGTTCTGGTGACCCAACGATGAATACCGCTGCTTTGAATGAGGCGGCGAGTGAACTTAGGCAAAAGTACAGTCTTAATGAAATTTGTTGTGAGGTCGTGTTAGACCAAACAGCGTATGCAAAACAAAACTTTGATGCAGCGGCTTTTGATGCTAAGCCATACCGCGCTTACAACGCACCCGCCGAAGCTGTCATGTTGAATCAACAAGCTGTTCGTTTGCAGTTTTCACCGAATAGCAATGGATTGGTGACGGTGGTTTATCCGCAATGGAAAAAATTGATTAAAAGTATTGATGTAAAACTGACTGATGGCGATTGTAGTGATTGGAAGAACGCACTCAAGATTAAACGTGAAGGCCAAACACTAAGTGTGCAGGGTGGCTTTCCTAAAAGTTGTGGTGATAAATATATCGATATTAATTGGATGGATGGTAGTGATTATTTCGGTAATGTTTTAGCCAGTGTTTGGGAGGGAGTTGGTGGTCATTGGCACAAGAAGTCACCATTTACGATTAAAGTTGCAAGCGTTCCACAAAATGCAGTTTTGCTGACGGAACATACTTCAGAGACTTTAGCGGAAGCAATGCGTGAAATGAATAAAAGCAGCAACAATGTCATTGCTAGGTCTATGTATTTAAGTCTCAGTCGTGCAGGCGATGAAACGCAAATCGCAAATCCAGCTAAAAGTGAACAAGTGCTTAAAACCTGGCTAAAAACTAAAGGTCTAATTTTTCCTGAATTGGTTTTAGAAAATGGCGCTGGATTATCAAGAGTTGAGCGTATCAGCGCTGAACATTTAGGGGCTTTATTGGTCAGTGCTTATCATAGTCCTGTGATGCCAGAGCTGATGGCATCTTTACCTATTTATGGCGTAGATGGCACATTAAAATCTAGAAAAGATAGCCCGCTTTATGGGCGAGCACATTTAAAGACGGGTTCGTTGGATGGTGTGCGCACAATTGCTGGTTATGTGCTTGATGCAAAAGGTCGTCGTTGGGTGATGGTGGTTTTGGCAAATGGCGAAAACGCTGGCGCAACTAAACCTGCACAAGATGCTTTGTTGACTTGGATTGACCAGCAAAAATAATTGGTAAAATTAAATTCTCGGGTATCATCGACAGCTTATTGATTGAAGGATGCAATATGAAAAAAATAACGATATTCGCAAGTGCATTGTTAGTCGCAATGCTTGCAATCAGCGGTTGTAAAGCCGATTCAAAATCATCAACGAAGGAAAACGCAATGACGCAAAATGTAACTGATTTGATTAAAAAAGATACCGTGGTTGGCGAAGGTCGTGAAGCTGAACCTGGTTTTAATGTGACGGTTCATTACACAGGTTGGTTATATGACCCAAGCAAATCCGATGGCAAAGGGACTAAGTTTGATAGTTCGGCGGATCGTCATGAGCCTTTTGTTTTCTTCTTAGGTGCTGGCCAAGTTATTCAAGGTTGGGATCAAGGATTTGAGGGGATGAAAGTTGGTGGTAAACGTACTTTGATTATTCCACCGCACATGGGTTACGGTGCTTATGGTGCTGGTGGTGTGATTCCACCAAATGCAACATTGATTTTTGATGTTGAGTTATTAGGTATTAAATAATTCAAACTCTCAATAAACGATAAAGGCAATGCAATGAAAGCAAGAGTGAAATGGGTTGAAGATGTCTGCTTTATGGGTGAGACTGAAAGTGGACATGCAGTGATTATGGATGCTTCACCTGATATTGGAGGCCGTAATTTGGGCATGCGCCCAATGGAGATGCTGCTTGTTGGAATGGGCGGTTGTTCTTCAATTGATGTGGTGACAATTCTTAAAAAATCACGTCAACCTATTACTGATTGTGTTGCAGAAATTACGGCTGAACGTGCAGATGAAATCCCTAAAGTCTTTACTAAAATTCACGTGCATTTTGTGGTGACTGGCAAGGGGTTAAATCCTGTGCAGGTTGAACGTGCCGTGAATTTATCTGCTGAGAAATATTGTTCAGCTTCTATTATGTTAGGAAAAGCTGCACAGATGAGCCACGATTTTGAAATCGTGGAGTCAGCGTCTTAGTTAAGCATTAGTGATTGAAACAGTCAGTACTTCACCTGTTTCAATCACATTCAAAAGCCTATCAATATTAGGGTGCTTGCCAGGATTCTCTTCAGCGTCTGCTGTGTGTTCGGCATAGATTCTTAATCCGTCTTTTGCAGCATCTTTATTGATGCTGCCCCATTTTTTAAATAAATGATTGAACACTCTTACGGAGCCTTGGCTCCCTGGTTTATTTTCTATCAAACCAACAATCTCGCCAGCAGGATTCATTAATTCAATTTTTTGAATTTGGTCTGTGGTTTCTAGTTCTGCTAAAAAATCACTAAATTTTTTCATGGAGTTTTGGTGTCTATAAATGATAAGTAGTTTTTGTCATGACTTTCGACATGGTTTGCATTGCTGCCTTAATAGGGGCTGGCAATTCAGCAGCGCCAAGATGAACTGCAGTTTTCGCGTGCTCAGCCTCGTCGATTTTCATTTGTTCTAAAATTGCGCGGCTTTTTCTATCATTACTTGGAAGCGTTTCTAAGTGATGGTCTAGATGCTTGCCTACTTGGCGTTCAGTTTCTGCCAGAAAGCCCAAATTCCATTGATCACCTAATGCACCGGCAATCGCACCTAAAGTAAATGAGCTTGCGTACCAGATTGGGTTTAGAAAGCTGGTATGACTGCCTAGTTCTTGTATACGTTTTTCACACCAAGCTAAATGTTCGGTTTCTTCTTTTGAAGCTTGTTCTAAAGCTTTAATCGTTGCTGGGTTCTTTGCAGTCAGTGCTTGTCCATTGTAAAGGGCTTGTGCACAGACTTCGCCGCAATGATTAATTCGCATTAGTGAGGCTGCATGACGTTTCTCTTCGTTAGACAGATCCTCTGATGTTTGATTGATGTTGTGATCTGGATGAGGCCTAACGCTGTGTGCATTCGCAGTCAGCGTTTTAAGGCCTTTATCAAACTCAACAATTAATCTATCCAACATCTTGGTAGCTTATTTCTTACCTGATTGAATGATGTCCATGCCTTTGAGTAAGTTAATCGCTTGCATGAACTGGAAGTCAGATTTAGTCCCAGCTTCTATTGGTTTAAATTCAGCATGCTTCTCTTTGTTTTCTTCTTTGGATGCTGCTGGTTTTGGGGCCTCAGTTTTTGCTGGCGCCTCTGTATCTTTCGGATTAGAAAGGTGGCGACTCAAATCAGCCTCGCGCAGATTTAGGCCTGCGTCAGAAGGGTTGGCTGGATCTTCGACGATGATGTCTGGCACGATACCCTTAGCTTGAATTGAGCGGCCATTAGGCGTGAAATAACGCGCTGTTGTTAACTTGATTGCGGTGCCATTGTTCATTGGCAAGATCGTTTGCACAGAGCCTTTGCCAAAGCTTTGCGTACCCATAATCACTGCACGTTTATGATCTTGCAACGCGCCTGCAACAATTTCAGAAGCAGAAGCCGAACCACCATTAACAATGACTACCATTGGAATGTTCTTAATATCCGCTGGTAAATCTTTTAAGTAATCTGCACTTTCACCACCACGAGCATAATTAGATGGGTTTGCAGTTAATTGCATTTTTGCATCTGGTGTGCGGCCTTCTGTATAAACAACCAAAGCATCTTTAGGAATGAATGCGCCACTCACACCAACAGCAGCGTTTAAAAGGCCGCCTGGGTTATTACGCAAGTCTAAAACTAAGCCTTTGAATGGACCTTTATTTTGTTCTCTTAAGGTTTTAATCGCTTTAGCTAAATCTTCACCTGTGTGTTCTTGGAATTGAGTAATTCTCAAGTAAGGGTAGTTAGGCTCACTTAATTTATATTTAACGCTTTGTGTTTTAATAATTGCGCGCGTTAAGGTGATATAAAGTGGCTTGTTTTCACCCTTGCGTAATAATGTTAATTTGATTGGCGTGTTTGGTTTGCCACGCATGATTTTAACAGCGTCATTGAGTGACATGCCTTTCACTAATTTTTCATCTAATTGCATAATCAAATCGCCTGATTTGATGCCTGCTTTAAATGCAGGTGAATCTTCGATGGGCGAAATCACTTTCACTAAGCCGTCTTCCATGCCGACTTCAATGCCAAGACCGCCAAATTCACCTTGTGTGCCTGCTTGTAAATCTTTAAATCCTTCAACGTCTAAGAATGAGGAGTGAGGATCTAAGCCAGTTAGCATGCCATTGATGGCTTCGTTAATTAGTTTCTTATCTTCAACTGATTCAACGTAATCACTTTTGATTTTTCCGTATACTTCAGCAAATGTGCGCAACTCGTCGAGAGGAAGTTGCGGTTTGGTGTTTTTTTCTGCAATCGCAGGGTAATTAAGACTTAAGGTAATACCCAATACAGCGCCAATAGTGATGAGGCTGATTTTTTCAAATTTTGAGCGCATGTAATAAAAATTCCTTAATCGACGTTACTTTGATGTATAAAAATATCTTGCGATATTATAGATTCGTTTATTCATTTGTAGCGGACTATTTTCGTGTTAGTTTTAGTCAGTTCACAATGATTTAAATAGTAAAAACAACAAAATTATAAGGACAATATGCAAAACACACAGCTTGAAATTGAATATTGTACTCAGTGTCGATGGTTGCTCCGTGCGGCTTGGCTAGCACAGGAGTTATTGACGACGTTCGAATCAGACATCACGGGTTTGAGTCTAGTTCCTGGGACGGGTGGTATTTTTGAAGTGCGATTAAACGGAGAGGTGATTTTTTCTCGAAAAGAGCAATCACGCTTTCCTGAATCTAAAGAATTAAAACAGTTAGTACGCGATCGAATTGATCCAGATCGCGATTTAGGTCACAGCGATCGAACTACTTGATTGATTTTCCGCCATTAGCTTCGAGTGAAGCTAACTCTTTTGCATCTAAGCGGCGGGCTCCAGTAAAGCGTTTTGCCCAATATGAATCACCCATGTCAGTTACGCTAATTGCACTGCCAGCGCTTGGGGAATGAATGAAGCGGTTGTTGCCGATGTAAATACCAACGTGTGAGAAAGTTGATCTCACAGTATTAAAAAATACTAAATCACCAGGCTTTAATTCGCGTTGAGTGACTGTTTGACCTAATTGACTAATTGCACGAGCGCCATGAGGCAAGGTTAAGTTGGCCGCTTGTTGGAATACATAACGGACAAAACCGCTGCAATCAAAACCACCTTCAGGACTATTGCCACCATACTTATATTTCACACCAGTTTGACTAAGTGCGCTAAGAATAATCTCTTGTGCAGTCGCAGACCATGAGTTAGCACTGCGTGCAGGCGCAGTTTCTGTTTGTGCTTCAGGCGCATTGTTCTCGGCATCATCATTCAAGCCAAACAAACTGAAGTCAGCTGCATAAGCAGCTTGGCTTAGGCTTAAAACAACACCTAAAAATAGAGTTTTAATTTTCAACATTGGCGCATTTTAAAAGACTTCGACTTTAATTGCAAGCTGTAAGTGCTTGAATTGTTTATTGGAAGCCTATTTTTTCATGGACGTTTGATGGATTTTAGGCTGAATACGAGCCTGAAAACTGCTATAGTTTTGGCTCTATCTAAAGCCTTCATAGTGAATGAAAACTTCCCGCCGACACCTTGAATTACTTTCACCAGCAAAAAATGCCGATTATGGTATTGAAGCGATTAACCATGGTGCTGATGCAGTTTACATTGGTGGACCAGCTTATGGTGCACGTGCTAAAGCACCAAATACAGTGGCTGATATTGAACGCTTAGTAAAACATGCCCATCGTTATCATGCTGAAGTTTTTGTGACTTTAAATACAATCTTTCATGACAATGAACTCGAAGGTGCGCGAGAAATCGTTCAGCAACTTTATGAAATTGGTACAGATGCTTTAATTGTGCAGGATATGGGCTTGTTAGAAATGGATTTGCCTCCTATACAGCTACATGCAAGTACGCAGACTGATATTCGCACCGTAGAAAAAGCACAGTTTTTAGACCAGGTAGGTTTTTCGCAAATTGTGTTGGCGCGTGAATTAGATTTAAAAACCATCCACCAAATCGCAAATGCAACCGCCTGCAATTTAGAATTTTTTGTGCATGGAGCTTTATGTGTGGCTTTTAGCGGGCAATGTTTTATTAGCCACGCACACACAGGGCGCAGTGCTAATCGCGGTGAGTGTTCACAAGAGTGTCGATTACCTTATCGATTAGAAGATGCGCAAGGCCGCGTGATTGGTAACGATAAACATTATTTGTCGATGAAAGATAACGACCAAAGCGCTAACCTCAGAGCATTGATTGATGCTGGAATTAGTTCTTTCAAAATTGAAGGTAGATATAAAGATTTGCCCTATCTCAAAAATGCGACAGCGCATTACCGTCAACTCATCGATGAGATTTTGAATGACATGCCTGAATACGCAAAAACGTCATCAGGGCTCACGACTTTTAGTTTTACCCCACAACCTGAAAAAACCTTTAATCGCAGCGCCACAGATTATTTTGTGAATGGAAGGAAAGCCGATATCGGTGCGTTTGATACGCCTAAATTTGCTGGCGAAGAAGTGGGTAAAGTCACTAAAGTTGGTAAAGATTATTTTGAAATGACCAGTACGATTGAGCTACATAATGGCGATGGATTATGTTTCTTTGATGTACATAAAGAACTGGTTGGGATGCGCATCAATACTGTGAATGGACAGCGATTAACACCAAACGAAATGCCGGAAGATATGCGTCGTGGCATGACGATATTTCGTAATCGCGATCATGCTTTTATGCGTTTATTAGAGAAAGATTCTGCTACGCGAAAAATTGATGTTGATTTGAATTTTTATGAAACACCAGATGGCTTTGCTTTGAGTGTCACTGATGAGGATGGTTGTAGTGCAACAGCACTCATCCAGCAAGAAAAACAACCAGCGCAAAATTTAGAAAAAGCAAAAACTAATTTACGCGAGAATCTTACAAAATTAGGCGGCACAGATTTTTCATTGCGTGACCTCAAGTTGTCTATTTCTCAAGCTTGGTTTGTACCGGCCTCTGCTGTGAATGCGCTGCGCCGTGATGCGATTGAGCAATTAATTCAAGTGCGTCTTGTTAGTTATCAACGTCCAGCCAAAAAAGACCCTGTAGAACCACCTGCAATTTATCCTGAAGATACGCTCAGTTATCTGGCCAATGTTTACAATAAAAAAGCACGTGCTTTTTACGAAAAACACGGCGTTAAAATGATTGCGGCAGCCTATGAAGC
>JACCDW010147977.1_pt1 | contig 18165 bp, 30 predicted proteins | sample 7449781 | NCBI WGS metagenome assembly JACCDW01 (sample SAMN15323449, study PRJNA562643) | freshwater metagenome | isolation source: river surface water | place: USA:Blue River Watershed | collected 2017-08-18
AAGTTTAATATATAAGACATGAAGATAATCAAATCTTATAAAATTTTTGAGAGTATTAATGATATATCATTGGATATAAGAGATATATTATCAGATGTTAGTGATAGTGGATATAAGATACATGTGGAGGCGCGTCACTACATTTCTAGGGATGAAATATTTATAGCCACATTTGATAAGTATCACACACCTAGCGTAGTCAAAGATATGATAGCCGCTTTCAAACCAGGAGTAATCAAACCAACAAGTGATATTAGAGCCTTCTTCAAGAATATCAATGATTACAATACATTCATTGATTCATTTTATCATTTAGAAGAACATTTGAAAGAAATAGGGTTTTCGTTATCTAAAATTGATATTGACTTTTTACACACTAATCATTACAGACTTTTGATAACTTTTAAAAGATTGAATAATCACATAAAAGAATGGTCTGAATGGAATCCTGTATTAAATAAAAAGGTAAAAGAATATGTTGAATTAAACAAACAACATCTTACCGAATTATGGGATGATGAAAAATCAGAAGAAGAGAATATGCAATTTCTAATTGACTACTTCACAGAATATCCAGATGAAATGAACTCGGTAATTAATCTCGATAAAGTTAAAACGGTAAGACCTACTTCTGGTATCACAAACACAGCTCCTATTCTACAAAATATTGGTGGTGTAAAAGACTTTAAGAGTTTCTAAGCTAAACCGTATTTAACTAAAAGAACCGGTCCTTCTGTCCAAATTTGTTTTCCTTTGCTTACATTAAAATCAATATCGTAAGTCTTTAACTCAAATCCTCTTTTTTCAGGATTAAAAATGTAATCATTTATAAAGTTGTAACAATCTTCACCAGTTACTTCTTCTTTTGATTTTTTAAGATATATAGCACAATCAATAATAAAATCATCTACCTCTTCTTTTTCTAAATCAAAACTTTTTATTGACTTTAATTTATTTTCAAGTGTTTCACCACCAACTTGAATCCAATTAGAATCTAAGCCAATAGAGCCTAAAAAATATTCAACTAAATAAATATCACCACCGAATTCATTAAACTCATTTCCAAATGATTCCCAAACAGTTGAGAAAGGACAAACTCCAATTTTAACACCATCAAATGGAATCATTTCATATACAGTTTCACCGTAAGTTCCTGTTGATGAACCAGGAGTTCCACCAATAACACATCTATCATATCTTGGGTAGTCTTTCCAACTTGGAAGATTTGACATTAATTCTAAGTGTATATTAGTATCTTCAATTGAGTTCCTAAAATCACCTAATTTAGGATCAACAAAAACATAGTCTCCTAAATTTGGCATACCTCTGAAAAGTTCAGTTTTAACTTTAGTCCAGTTTTTACAGTTCTCTTTTCTGATTTTATCAAACTCAGATTCAGTAATAGTTTTAGAACCAAACTTATTATAATTTTCAAATACTTTATATGTCTTAAGCCACTTCATCTATCAGTTCTGCTAATTTTATATCTTTTTGAGTAATAATATCTCCAGCATCATGAGTGGATAATATGAGTGTTATTTTATTATATACCCAGTTGATTTCAGGATGATGATTTTCAGATTCACATATTACTGCAATTTCATTTATGAATTCTAAAGCCTGTTGAAAATTATCAAATTCAAATTCTCTTTGAAGTTTGTTATCAATTTCTGACCAATTTGATTGATTAAAATTCTCGTATGTTTTTAAATTTCTCATAAATTTTCAGACCACAATTTTAATAGATTCAAAGCTTGTTCTTTTCTTTCTTCATAAGGCAACTCTTCATCTATCATATTTAATCTTTTACCTTCTGGGGAATTATAGAAAAGACCTATTTTACTTCTACTAACACCTAAACTATCAAAATCATCTGGTGTTAAAAGTGCTTGTTTTTTATAAGCCTTTGCTTCTTTTGGTTGCTTTGCTTCAATTGGTTTTTCAGAAACTTTAACACTATCATTTGTCCAAGCAAATAGTGGAAGTTTTCCCCAGTAAGGTGAATTCATTAAGTCAGATAATTTACCAAAACCAATCATATTGTCTTTGATTAAAATATTTGCTGTTTCTTTACCTGCTTCTGGACTAGTTTCAAAAACTTCATTTTCTGGTTCTATTTCAAAAAACTCTGGACTTAATAATGACTTTACTTTATCATTTTTCTCGACATTATTATAAAATTGATAAGCTCTAAAAAACCAGTCATTTATTGGCATTACAAAAGACCAACCCAATAATGAATTATCATCAACTTTTATATTATAAAGATTTTTTCCATAAAGTGAAGTTAAATGTGGATTGTTCCCATAAGATACTTCATCCATAAAATGAACACATTTACTTTTATCCGGAAAACCCATATCAACTAAAATATCATTAAATAATTCAGGACCAACCATTCTTCTTTCACTCGGTCTGAATTCAATTTCTGATTCACCATTTAGTAAATCAACATGACTAAATCTTATGAAGACTGGATTATCTACATAAGCCTCAAATAATTTATATGTTTTTAAATATTTCATTTTTGTATTAACATTTGATATTCAACTTCATATATGTCAATAAGACCAACTCTTTCTTCTTTTTTAATGTTGGATCCGTTAACATAACCATAACTTCTAATAAGTTCTTTAATTGTATTGATTACTTCATCTATTAAAATACTATTAGATTCCCATAATTTACTATCAGCTTTAATATTTAGAAATAATTTAGATTTATTTTCTACACACATATATGTCAATGGTGTATAATCTATACTTGTAAAAATTTCTAAATCATCCAGTTCTAATAACATATCTTTTATATCACTTATGATTGAGTCACATTCTTCTAATGTTTCTAAACCATACTTTTTAATCATCCATTCTCTGTTAATAGATTCTTCAGTTGATTCGTTTGTTTTGATATCTTTTTCAACAAACTTAACTAGCAATTGGTCAAATTGATAGTCGATTTCTTCTCCAGACATATTTACTAATTTATCACCATCTAATTTACAATAAAGAGTCCCAGAAGCAATATGAGTAAATTCCATATTTAAAATTTCCCAACCTTCTCTATCCATATACCCGACCATTTCTAATAACTCTTGTTTTATCTCTGGATAAGTAAATTTATTAGAACCTTTTTTAACTATATTAACAACGATACACTGATGCTCTCTACTTATAATCTCATCAGCAACTTGAACATTAAACTCTTTATCCCATAAATACATAGACATATCTGAAAGCACATCGATATGATCTTTTATATCATACCAGCTAGACTCAAATATTTTATATGATTGAAGATATTTCATACAAACTATATATAAAAAAAGAGAGGTTAAAAACCTCTCTTAGTTATCATCATCTGTCATTTCAGGGTCTTTAAAGAACAAAGTTGAGTCTTCTTTTTCCAACCATTCTCTTGCTATTTCTAATCTTTTAGTTTTATCTCTTAGCCATTCAACTGCCATTTCATAAGGCTGACATCTTTTCAATGCTCTTTCATAAGATTCCATATTATCATAGATATCTAATATCTCTTCTTTAGACATTGATTTAAGTTTTTCAGCCTTATCCATATTCATAACAAATGGAAAGTTTTCATTTCCAACTCTATGATTTAGAGCATAATCTTTTTTATCACTACCACTTTTAACAAAGTCATTATAAGCAGATTCAATTTCAATTACCTTTTTATTAAGAGCTCTTTTAACAATAGATATTATCTTTTGAATTCTCAAATGAGCTTCTTTTTCATCTTCTGGGATTTGACATAAAATATCATCAATAACATCATCTAAGATATATCCTATGATAATGTTTTCTCTATAAATATCATTTGTCAAAAGTCCATGTCTTTGGAAATACCAATCAGTTTTTATTTTGACCATATGTCCATTATCAAATTGAACAATCCATCCTTCTTTTTCTGCTTCGGTTTTAGACTTTTCAATTAAATCATCTAAAGTATGGTCATCCTCAAAAGGAGCAATCTTAATTGAACCAATTTTATCTAAGTGATCTTTTATATCGATATGTTTACCAGTCTTGTTATCTCTTAAACGAAGAAGTATAAGTTCTTCTAAAGAATATCTTAGAACTATTCTATTATGTGGTGCAACATACTCAAATATTGGAACAATATCATTATTCAAACACCAATCAACAAATGATTTAACATCTGGATTAGTTTTATAGATTTTATTAATACCATTTGCTTGGTCGTTATCAAAGCCTATTTTTGACTTACCTACTACTTTACCATTTGGTAGTTTTACAAATGAGGCAATAGAACCGTCTTCTTTATTATTAACAAATCTTATTTTATAATTCTTTACAACAGAATACATAGAATCAGGAACCTGATTTAAGTTAAAGAACTTTTCAAGCAAAACGTATCTGTTATAAAGAGAACCATCTTTATTGAAAACAAAAGTAAGACCTCTCATCTCAAATGCTTTTAAATTAGTATTTGATTTGATTGGCTCGTTAAAGTCTGAGTATTGAGCAAGTCTATAGTTAAAAACAGAAACAGGAAAACCCTCTACTTCAATTTTTGTTTCATAAAAAGGACTTTCATCATAAGAGCATAATTCTACCGCTTCTTCATAAGTTGGAAGACTATAGTTTTTGAAAGCTACACTTTCTTTAACAAAATCGTTATATCTAAATATTTTCATAGACTTATATATTCTGCAAATATAATAAAACTTTTCAACAATTATTATAAATAATATAATATGAAAAAAGTAGGATTCACTTGTTCTTGTTTTGACCTGTTTCATGCTGGTCATATTATGATGTTAAAAGAAGCAAAATCTGTTTGTGATTATTTAATAGTAGGACTACAAACTGATCCAACAATTGATAGACCAGAAAAGAATAAACCTATTCAATCTGTTGTTGAAAGATTTATTCAATTAGAAGCATGTAAATATGTTGATGAAGTAGTTGTTTACGCAACAGAAAAAGACTTACTTGATATTCTACATTCATATCCTATTAATATTAGAGTAGTTGGTGAAGAATATAAAGATAAAGAATTCACTGGAAAAGAATTAGAACATATTGAAATGTATTACAATTCTAGAAAGCATTCTTTCTCAACAACAGAATTGAGAATGAGAGTTATCGAAAGATATAAATTAGAATCAGACACCAAGTCTAAATAGATTTAAAATTCTATCAGTCTTATCAATGATATTTCCCTTACTATCAGTTACTGATATTTCACCAGTTTTAAAATTCTCTAATAAATAATATTCACCTAATAAATCTAAATCATCTTGAGGTCTTGCAAAAATAGCCTCTTGTTCTGTCTCCCAACAGAAATCAATGCCTAAACCTTCTCTTTCTTTGAAAAGTCTTGTTTGTGAAACTCTATATGATATATTACTCACTAAATAACTTTTTTAATTTTATATCTCTATCTACTACTGCTTTCTTATTAGAACCATAAACATCTTTGTAAGAAAATGTTAATTCACAGTTCCACTTTTTGGTTTCTCTTCCTTGATAGTCGTAATAGTTTTTATCTTGGTTAACTTTAATAGAAATGAATTCACATTCATCGAAAACCCACCAGTAATAATCTGACTTCGAGACATATACATTTGTTGGTACAGATGTCATTGATTTCAGAACTTCAAGTTTTTCATTTTCAGAATTTTTCCAGAAAGTTTCTTCTGAATAAATATAAATATTAAACTTCAGAGTGATACTATCTTTCTTTTTTAAGAAAGAAATCTTCTCAGGAAATCCCCAGTCTAAATGATATGATTTTTCATCTAAATACAAATTCATATGACAAATATAGTCATTATTTTTGTACTTTACAAGGACTACCCCACGCTATTACATTATCAGGTATATCTCTAGTCACAATTGAACCAGCACCAATAATAGTATTTTTACCAATTGTTATACCATCTAATATCTGAGCACCTATACCTATTGTTGTTCCTTCACCAATATGACAATGACCTGCTATGTTGCATCCAGGATTTATCGAAACATAATCTTCAATTATTGTGTGATGTCCGATTGACGTGTTTCTATTTATAGATACAAAGTTTTTTATAATTGTGTGAGCAGCAATTGATACTTTAGAATTGATTAGACAACCAGTTCCTAACTCTGAAGTTTTTGATATGTCAAGACCACTATGAATACAGTTAACAAAATTATCGTGATTATAAATATCAAAACCTTCAATAATTTTCTTTTTTAAATCAGGTTTATAAACCCCTAAAATCCATTTATTATAATCAGAAAGTTTCAATTCATTAAGAAGTTCAACGTTAAATTCTGGATGCTCAAATTTGCTTTTTATTGGTAAATCTAAATTGTTGTAAATTGTGATTTTTCCGATTTTATTTTCAGAACTTAGATTGTCTAATATCATTGTGATGATATCATCACCTTTACCTATTATTAATGTTTCTGTTTGCATATCCCATTTTTTTGAATTCTATAGGTGACATCACTTCTAAATCAAGTTCTGTCATAATTCGATGTACTCTTTTAATAAGTTGAGAGTTTGTTGCCTTCTCGCCTTTTCTAAACATTAAATTATCTTCTAGTCCAACTCTAATACCATCAAAGTCAATAAGTCCATAAATATTACTTCTTAGTTGTTGAACTCCAATTCCGCCTAATGTAGTGATTGAATTTTGTGGTATCTGATGTTTTATATTTGATACAGAAAGAATATCTGATTGACTATTATAAAGATTTCCTAAGATAACATTAAAATAATATGGCGGCTTTAATATACTTTTTGAAATTAAATGATTTGCCATATTTACCATACCAGTATCAAAACATTCTAACTCAGGAATAACACCCCAAATTTCCATCTGTTCAATTAATTTTAAAATTACATCTGGTTGATTTATGGAAGCACCCGTCTGAAAGTTAAGAGAAGACAATGTTAGTGATGCCATATCAGGCATAAGTTGAAGAACTTCTGTTCTTTTTTCAACTTCAGGAAAGTTTCTACCTGACATAGAAACACATAATACTAAATCTGGACAGTATTTTCTGATACCTTCTATAATTTTTGAAAAGTGTTTGACTTTATAGGTGTTGTTAAGATTCTCATCACGAGCATGTAAATGAACTAAGGTTATACCTAATTCATTAGCTTCAACTACTGAATCAATAATCTCATTCTCTTCAAGTGGTGCAAATGAATTTTCTCTAGTAGTTTGAGTACCGGTAGGAGTGAAATTAATTATTTTTTTAGAAGATTTCAATTATTGAATATTTTTTTATTTTCTGCTTAAATTCTTCTGTTATATCTATTTCAGACACAATAGTTTTATCTCTAAAAAGACTAAGCTTATTAATTTCATTTATATTACCCAATGCTTGAATATAATACTTATCTTTTCTTAAATTCAATTCTCTATAAAAATCATCAGCTTTTACACCAATAAGTTCCAAGTCATTAATAATATTTAAATAAAATAAATATAAATTGTCATCTGATTCATTATAACAATAGCACCAATTTAATTCCTGAGAAGTGAATTTTTTTACTTCAACTCTTTCTTTTATAACAGATTTACTAATCAATAGAACATTACCAGCATCAAAGAAAATCTTTTTTGTAAACAATTCTAAAGGAATCAAATTTTGTTCCTTCATAATCTTTGTCATTTTTTCTTTATTATAATTTTTGAAAAGTTCTGGTAATTTATTAACGTTGAATGATTTAAGTCCACCTAAAATCATTTCATTATCTTCATCAATTTTATAGAAGACCGAATCGAATTTTTGTAAGAAGTTTTTATGATTTGTAAAAATCGATTTGTCTTTGATAACATAGTCATACTCAACATGATATATTCTATCATATCCATAATTTTCAGCCAATTTAGATATAGCAGAAAACATACGGTAAATAGAAAATCCATAGAATGGTGTTTTCTTTAAAAGTTTTGATTTAAGAAGATGATCATTTGAATGGTGATATTCAAAATGTTTTAATTCTGTATCATCAGAAAGATCATTTAAATGGTCGTAAATATAGTATTGACACTTTTGTTGGATGTCTAATGGAATATGACTATGACTAATAAGTGCTATATCAAAATTATCTTTTGGTAAACTATCAATACATTCAGACAACCTACTAATCTGTTCCTGAGTTGGACAGTAAGCCGTTACAAAAATTAAATCACTGTTCATCAATTAATTTATCTAAATTTTTGTTTCTATTTATTAACTTATCACCACCGAGTATTTTTTTGATGGTGTCAACAGAAAACTTATAAGACTTTTTAGTTCTTGTCTCTAAAGCAATAACAGGATATTTTCTATTTTTTGTTTTTATATCAGTGATTTCATATTTATCTCCTCTGAAATCAAAAGACATACCAATAACATTTTGAGTGAAGCCAATAGAACGACAAGTTCTTTCAAGAACAGATTCAACTTTTTCGGATTTCTCTAAAGATGAGACCGTCATAGAAGTAGAATATTTCTGAAGATTGAAACTTACTGTACCAAAATCAATTTTAACATTTTCTTCTTTTTCAATTTCAGCAATAGCGGCTTTGATTTTGTTTTGAACTTGTAGGATTTTTTCTCGTGTTATCATATTACAAATATAAGTAAAATAAAAGAGCCTCACAAGTGAGGCTCTTTTTAATTTTGAGTATCTAATACTTTATCAATATTAGCTTCTCTTACTTTAGCCTTAACCCAAGAAGGGTCGTTCTCTAAGTCCTCTTCAGTCATTCCTAACTGATTCATAATTGTGTTTAACAAATATTCTTTGTTTTCCCATCGGTAACTTACCGATTCTGACATTACTTCATCCATGATATTTAATTTAATTTTTAAATTATATCCTTTATAATTACAAAAGTTTATATATACATTATGCCAAATAGACCGATAACTAGAAAAGAAGCAGAGGCTTGGAAGTTTGCAAAATCAGCTCACAAGGGACAGATAAGAAGATTTATCAATCAACCTTACTTTGAGGCTCATGTTAAAAAGGTTAATGCAATTGTAAAACAATACACAACAGACGAAGACATTTTATGTGCGGCTATTCTTCATGATGTTGCGGAAGATTGTTATTCTGATGTAGAAGTAGGTCTTTATGAGATATCTGATTTATTTGGAAAAAGAGTCGGAAACTTAGTTAGAGAATTAACATCTATAAGAGAAGAACTAGAAAAAGGTTATGATGGAGACAAAGCTGCTTATTTATCAGATAAAATGATACACATGTCAGATGATGCTCTTATAATAAAATTGTCAGATAGACTTCAAAATATATCAGATGCTTTTACAGCTAATGAAAGATTTAGAAATAAATATTTTGAAGAAACTTGGAGAATAGTAGATGATATTGAAAAACACAGAAGTTTTAATAGAATTCATTTACTTTTACTTGAAGGAATAAAAGCTAAGTTAAATAATATTGGAACCATCTTTAGAATAAAAAGATTTGATGATTTTAGTGAGAGTCTTAGTTCACATGTCGAACAAATTGATGAATTTATGGATATTATTAAGGATAAAACTCTTGACTTAACTGATATTGGATTTAATGTAGAAGTAGAAGATGAAAATTCCGAACCTCTTTTAGAAAATATGATAAGAATAACAATTGAAAAATCAGGATTGAGTAAAGTATTCCAATTTAAAGAATGTTCTTATATAGTTTCTGATATTTTACTAACTAATATTGAAATGGATATTTATAAAAATTATCACGTTATTATTTTACCAGAATGGCGAGAAAATCATCAATCTGAAAGTTTATCTTGTGTTTTTGTACAAGGTGAAGAAGAAGCTAGATGGAGCTTTGATAATTATAATAAGATAAAATCATTTGATCCACTTAACTTATCTATAAAAAGAGTTGAAATATTTTTTGAAAACCTAAAATGAGAAAACTAAAAACATATAATGAGTTCTCCTCAGTAAATGAAGAACTGACTAGAGGTCAAAGAACTGCTCTTTGGTTACCTTGGGCAATGATTTCAAAAGCTGGCAAGAAATTGTTTAACATTTATCCGATGTTGAATTTAAGATGGAATGATTTGAAACAGAAAACTAAAGATTCTAAATTTGATCCATTATTTTCTTCTACTGGAACAAATGACAAGATGGTTGAAAATCTAACAAAGATTAATGATCTTCCAAAATCGACCACTTTAAAATTAGGCATGTTATTTAGAAACTGGAATATTTATTTAAGTGATAGAAAAAGTAAAGGTGGCGCGTATGGTTCATCAGTGGTTGATCGTCCAGTTATATACCTAAGTAAAGAAGAAATAAAAAAAGGAGACTATTGTAATTTTGAAAGGCTTAATGATATAGATATTTACACAGAATATAAAGATGGTAAAAAACCTGAAAATCAAGAAGATTATCCTATTATAATCTTAGCTGCTAAATACTCTGAGAAAGAAAATTTAGATGTTTTACAAGAAACAATAAAAGATATTTGGTTAGAATTTACTGATGAATATCCAGACTTTGAAATAGAACCATATTTTAATTTAGCTGGTGACTATTTGAATATCAATATTAAGTTTAATGATAGAGTCATACGTCTTAATCCAGGTCACAATTCAAAAGTAAAAGATGAAAAGTTTATAAAATTTATTGAAGAATTATCCGAAGCAACTAAAGGTTTATTGGAAAATGAGTTCGGTAGTTTCAATCATAAAATGACTTTTAAAATCAATGGCCGACTTACATATACTGGAGACGCCGGAAGATTTGGAACTGAAATTATACCTAGTCTTAAAAAAAGACAAAATGGCTCCTTGTCCGATTATATTTATAATCGACAATATAAAATGTTATCTGTTGATAAACTTGGTTTATCTGATGATAAATTAGCAATTGGAATAGATGATATACAAACACTTTTAGATGATATAGATAAGTGTTATACAACTGATGAAGGTTACTTAATAGAAATAAGACCAGAAGAAAATAAAGCAAATGGAATACTTATTTCTGGAATATCAATAATATTTAGAAAAAAGAATTAAGCTAAAGCTGTCTTAGCAGATTCATATTGTTTATCACTTAAAACTTTAACTTCTTTATTTCCGACTGTTACTTTTTGTAAGTATTTAGATGTCTTCAATTGTTTTTGAAGTGATAAAACAAATGAGTTATCTCCTTTATAACCTCTAATTAATTTATTAAGTTCAAGTTTCTCATTAATGTCCATAATCAAATTTATTTTTACAAATATAGTAGTATTTACAAAATTTGTCAAGTCTTTGTAAATAAACTTTGTTTATATATCTGACTATAATTTTAAAAAATAATAATTCTAAATGCAAATTAAAGTTTATCCAGAAGATTTAATCAAACGATGTTTATGGGATTCATATGTTTATTACATATTGGGTTCAGAAAAAGAAGCAGAAAAAATATTAAAAGAAAATAAAGAAATGGACATCACCGAAAGAGATGCCCTAATTATCGGACTATTGAAAACAATTGAAACTGATAATCTAATTCACAAATTCAATACTTATGTAGTTGAAATATTAACAAACAAGTCAATTCACTCACCTCAAAAAGATGGACTTCTTGTTAGAAAGAAAACATTTGATTTAGCTGTTGATAAATTTGTTGATAAATTTCCAGATTATTGGGAACCTTCTGCAGTTTGGACTAACTCACTAAAAGATTTAGTAGATTATATTGCTAATATGAAAAATGAACTTACAAATTTAGAAATTCATAAAATCGTTGATAAGAACGTTACTTATGAATTCTATAACTCAAACAATATTAAAAAAATGTTAAAATTCAATTATTAATATGGAAACTGTAAAATTTTTAAGAGAAAAAAAGCTATTAGCTGAAGACAAAGAAACATTCAAGATAATTCATGATGAAGCTGGTGAAGTTTCATTGAATGAATTATTAGAAGAGTGGTCTACTGAGACAAAGAATTCTCATTTAAGATTAGCCGCTGACTTTGAGAACTATAAAAAAAGAGTTCAAAAAGACAAAGAAGAATTAGTAACAAATACTAAGGTTAAAATGTTACAATCCATTTTAGATATGGATAATGATATTTTCTTTGCTCTTAAATCAGTGAATGCTGAAGAAAATAGTGGAGTCAAACTTATTGCACAAAAATTAGAAAACTTTTTAAAATCACAAGGAGTGGAATCAATACAAACTGAAACTTATGATGAGGATTTACACGAAGTCATTTCAGTTTTAGAAGTTGGTGAAACTAAAGTGATTGATGTAGCAAGCAAAGGATATACTTTAAATGGTAAACCTTTTAGATATCCTAAAATTGTTTTAGGTAAGTAATGGAATTGTTTGATAACTTTTTAGAAAGAATAAAATCAGAGAAACAATTTAGAGAAACAATAATAGATTCGTTATGTTACGGCATAAAAGAGTCTTCTCAGTTTAGAGATACAATTGAATATGTAATCAAAAATAAATTAGATACGATTCAACAAAAAACTGATGTACTTTATGAAGACGAAGAAGATATTCTTGTATTGATACTACCATCAATTAGAAGAGTTTGGGGAAAAGTATTTGTCGAGACACCTAAGATATTTGAAATGCCAAAAGTTGTTACACAAGTTCCTGGTTATGTTCCTGATAAAAGATTAGAAATGTATCAGTTGAGTTTTAGTATTGACGAATTTATAGACTATTTGATAGATATGTTTAATAAGACAAAAAACCTTCTTATTGATTTTGAATACTTAGACAAAACTCAAGAAACATTGACATTGATTGTCGATAACTATGTGGCTAAATTAATAAACAATGTAACAAACTGTGATGATATTTCACAAGAAATCAGAGATTTAAAAATAAAGAAAGTTGTATGATTGATTGGTATGTTGAAATATCAGAAAATGCTCCTGAAGGATTCAAAGATGATAAGTATTTATCAAATGTTATAAATACAGCAAGTCCTTGTATGAACTATTTTTGTAAAAGATTATCTGAGAAAAATGACTTCACTTTAGAAGGTATGGAAAAGATATTCTCGGAAATAATTGAGGAACTACCAATAATGAGAGCAAATATTTATGGCGATGAATTTGTAATTAAGTATAATAGATGGGTAGATATAAAGTTGACAGATACTACTAAACAGATATATAGAGATATTAAATTAGAAAAAATATTTAATAAATTATGAGCAAAGATTATTATAACATATTAGGCGTTAATAAAGGAGCTTCTGAAGATGAAATTAAAAAAGCTTATCGTAAGATGGCAATGCAGTATCATCCTGATAAAAACAGCTCACCTGAAGCTGAAACAAAATTCAAAGAGGCAGCTGAAGCTTACGATGTTTTAGGTAATTCAGAAAAAAGAAGCAACTATGATAGATTTGGTTCTGCTGATGCTAATCCTTTTGGTGGTGGAAATCCATTCGGAGGACATGGCTTTTCGATGGATGATATTTTTTCTCAATTTGGTGACATCTTTGGAAATAGAAATCCATTTGGAAATCAACAAAGACAAAAAAGAGGCTCTGATTTGAGAATTAAAGTTGTTCTTACAATTGAGGACATACTTAAAGGAGCTAAAAAGAAATTAAAATATAAAAGACAGAGTAGCTGTTCAAGCTGTAAAGGAAAAGGCGGAACGGATGAAAGAAACTGTATACCTTGTAACGGTACAGGTAGAAGAATTGTAGTTCAAAATACACCATTTGGTCAAATTAGACAAGAAACAGGATGTCCAGATTGTCAAAATACAGGAAAACAAATTAAAAATAAGTGTGGTGTTTGTCACGGACAAGGTACTGTTGTCAAAGAAGAAATTGTTGAAGTTGAAATACCAGCAGGTCTTTCTCACGGAATGCAACTTAGTATGAATGGTTATGGAAATCACATTAGAGATGGCGTTGCTGGAGACCTACTTATTATCATAGAGGAACTAAGAGAAATGTATTTTGTAAGAGAAGGTAATAATATTGTTTGCGAAAAAGAAATATCAATCATAGACGCAGTATGTGGAGCCAACATAAAAGTCAAGACACCACACGGTGATATTCCCGTTTCATTTGAACCAGGTACTAGTCACGGTTCTGTTGTTAGACTATCAGGTAGAGGTATTCCAGATATGAATTTAGGATTAGGTGACTTATTAGTAAAAGTTAAAGTTAAAATTCCAAAAAATATTACTTTAGAAGAAAAATACATTATTGAAAAGTTAAAAAATTCTAAAAACTTTGAAGTCTAAATAATGTTGCCTAACATTGAAGATAATAATGTCTTTCTCTATTGGATTGGGAAAGATTATAAAATAATCAAATTCCTAAGGTCTTTAATTTATCATCACTCTGATAATGGTAATAACTTTACTGTTCACTTAATTAATGAAAGCAATGTTCAAGATTACATAGATAATTTCCCTGGTGAATTTTTCTGGAATCTAAAACCAGCTAATCAAGCAGATTTTATTAGAGTAAATGTTCTTTACAAATGGGGTGGAATTTGGCTCGACTCTGATACAATTGTTATGACAGGTCTTGAAGAGTTGTTTGAAGTAATTAAGAAAAGAGGTGGATTTTTTATATTACAACCAGAGTATAAAGGAAAAAAGTGGCTTTGTAATAGTGTTTTAGGAACAAAGCCAAATACCGAACTTTATAGAATATGGAAAAATGATTGCTTTGAGATTCTATCAAATAAAAGAGAAGATATTAGTTGGGATGAAATTGGAACATCTTTACTTGAAAAGTACAAATTCAAAAATGAATATCTATTTAATCAATATCAGATACTTGATGGATTTGAAAATACACACCCAGTGCATTGGAGTGAAACATATCAGGAGTTTATAGAAAAGCCATATGATAATTGGAGAAAAATAGAGAGAGATTTTCAACCACTTATAATAATAAATAATGAAGCTTATAAAAAATCAGAAGATTTGACAGAGGCAGAGATTTTATCACAGACACCTCTGTCTTATTTTATAAAAAAGTCTTTAAAGAATGGAATCTAATTTATCATTTCTGATTTCATCAATTTCTTTTAATTGATATTTCTTTTTTAAGATTAATTTGTAGTAGTTTATTTTAGTCGTAACTCCATTTTTCTTCGATATATAATTTTGTGGAAAATCTTTTTGACACTCAATTATTCTTTCAAATTTAGATTTAGTCTTATCGGTATTATTTTGATAATAAAGCCAACTAGTCCAATAGTGGTCTGGATTGTCAACTCTAACTGTAACTGCTATTTGCCATTTAAAAAAAACAAATGATATGATTGGAGACCACTCATATCGATAATCAGTATTAGTCCATTTAGTTTTCCAACCTAAACGACAAAAATCAAATCCTATTTTTTTATCAACAAATTTTAATCTAGTCGGGTTAGTAGGGTCTTTGACTGATCTTCTTGGATAAAAGTAAGGCGTACCTATGGCCTTCTTACCAATATAAAATTTTAATTTTGGTCTAACAAAAGGAGTATTGAAATAAGATATAAACTCTTTAAAAAACTTCATTTTTATGTTTTAATTTACGAGTATAGTCTTTAGCAGACTTATGCACTTTGTGCTTTGAAATCCAACCAGTTGCATTCTGAAGCTCAGCTTCACGAGCTACTTTTCTTGATACTTTCATGTCATCTGATTTAGTAAAAGTTCCGATATGTAATATTCCTGATTTCATAATACAAATATAACCATAATAAGTGAAATTGGCAAATTAATATATAATAAAAATTATTAAAATTATGGCAGATGTAAATGGTTACGGCGACACATATGTACCTTATCAAGGTGGATTTACAATAGAAGAATTTATTGACCAGATTCAAACCGAGTTGACAATATCTTGTGCTTTACCTAAAACTCTACCAGATGAAGCCATAAGAGTTATTATTGAAAGAAGAGCATTACCTTGGTTCTATAGAAATTATCAATATGCTGTTCAGAAATTATATTTTTTAATTAGAAAAGAAGCCTTCTTCACCGAAGAGTTTACGAGATATAATTATGTAAATGTGCCTTGTGAGATTCAATCAGTCATTTATTTGTATGAAGTAAGAGACGCGTCTTTATTTCAATTAGGTATTAATACACCCAATCTTTCTGTAAACTTAGGTGTTACTAATCAACCTTATCTTTCATCTTATGTTACAACAATTGGTGAATTAGGTGTTTACAAAACTATATTAGATTCAATGTCAGATATGTTGAATCAATTAAATAAATATACACTTAAGCACCACTTTAATCAACTAAACCATAGAATTCACATTTTGACAGCCGTTAAAAATGACGTAATTATGGAGGCATACGCAAATATTCCACAAGAAAACTTATATAGAGATGACTTATTCTTTAGATATGTTGCAGGTTGGGCTAAGAAACAAATGGGTAATATGGTTGGTCGATATGACTTTACACTTCCGGGTTCAGTTAAAATTATGGGTGCAGATTTAGTTTCTCAAGGTGATGCTGAAATTGCAGCAGTTGAAGAAGAAGTTAAAGGTCAATCTAATTCATCTTGGTTTTATATGGTGAAGAAGTAATAAAACTTATATCTTATTTCTTATATAAAATTTATGAAATTCAATAAAGACTTAGTTCAGTACAATCACGAAGATGTTTACTATGATGATATTAAACTTCAGATAACTCGTCAAAACATTCAAGATTATGTTTTACAAACTAATATGAGTCCAGAATCAATAATTATTTTTTATTATAAAAAAGAACTTTCACAAATAAGAGATAAACAATTAGAAAAATTAATTAATGATAGAGAAGGATAAGTTTGAGTGGAAAGAAAATAAACTTTGGTATAAAGGTATTCAATTAGACCTATCACCAGAAATGATTCAGGGAATTGCTACTGACTTTATTTCAAAAGAAACAGCTGAAAAAGCTATAAAAGAATCCTATGAAAGAAACTTAAGACTACATAGGGAAAAACTACTAAACGATTTAATAAATAAAAAATGATGATAGAAGAAATTCTAGAAAAAAAATTTAGTGGTAGATTTAAAAACCATCTTCCAACTATCTACAACTCTCAATCATTTACACCAACATATTCTTTCAAGGACACTACTGATGGAGAAGTTTTCACAATACAAATTGATTCACTGGTAGCTGATACTGAAACCATTTTGGTAAATGTTTTGAAAGAAAAAATAATAAATAAAAGAGATACAAAAATTAATTCTCTTATAAATGGAACAAAGGCTTAAAAAAATAGGACAAGTCAAAGCAACCGTCTTTAATAAACAATTTGATAATGTTTATGACTATTGGAAGAAAAGAGCTAAAGAAGAATTTGGTTATTATGATGATTTAAGATTTATAAAAGAGCATAATCAGGTTTTTATTTATATCATACTTCCACCAATTGAAGCACCTGAACAAATTGATCCAAAAACCTGGACAGATGATAATTGCTAATTAAACATCATTAAATGCTAATTAAATATCTAATATTCTAAATAGAATACTCACTCAACTATATATAGAGAAAAATATAAACTTTTTTAAACAAAATCTCTATTATAGATATGAAAAAAACTTTACAATTTCTTCTTTTTTTATTTACTCTCAATTTTGCTTACTCGCAATATTGTCCATTTATCGGTCCAGATTTAACTCTTCCTTGTGGAGTAACTCAGACTACACTAACTGCAGATTTATCACAGTGTGGACCAGGTTCAAATCCAAATCAAACAACAAACTACAATGTAACAAACATTCCTTATGTTGCACAAACTAATACAGGTACTCAGTTGTTTATGGGTGATGATACTCAACAAGGTCCATTCAACATTGGTTTTACTTTTTGTTTCTTTGGTCAAACCTACACTCAGTTTTGGGTAGGTTCTAACGGTTGGATTTCTTTTTCAGGCGGACAACCTACAACATTCACTTCAGTTCCAATTCCAAATGCAGGTTTCAATATTCCCAAAAACTGTATTATGGGACCTTGGCAAGATTGGCATCCTGGTTTAGGTGGTCAAATTAGATATCAAGTACAAGGTGTTGCGCCTTGTAGAAAGTTAGTTGTTAGTTGGATTGGAGTTCCTATGTTTTCTTGTACAAATAATTTAGGTTCCTTTCATATTGTAATATATGAATCAACTAATGTTATCGAGAATCACATTGTAAATAAACCAGCTTGTATTCAATGGGCTGG
>JACCDW010902993.1_pt1 | contig 18161 bp, 18 predicted proteins | sample 7449781 | NCBI WGS metagenome assembly JACCDW01 (sample SAMN15323449, study PRJNA562643) | freshwater metagenome | isolation source: river surface water | place: USA:Blue River Watershed | collected 2017-08-18
GTATGTGAAGAGAGGTCAATCGCCTCATCTTTAAAGTCTGGGTGTGCGTTATACCAAGGGACAAATGTTGCAGCAGACATCGAGCCAGGAAGATCTTCTCCTGGGATGCCAAGCTTCTTGCCCTTTGCAGATCCAGTGGCAATCACTACTGCGTCATACATTTCGCGCAATTGTTCGATGGTGAGATCGCTTCCGAGTTCAACGTTGGCGAAGAGTCGGAAACCCTCAGTATTAGCAATCTTCTCAAAGACCTTTGAAACGGTCTTAATCTTGGGGTGATCTGGTGCGACACCGCTTCGGACCAAGCCCCATGGGGTGGGCAGACGTTCAATCATGTCGATAGCGAATGAGAGTTCTTCAGTCGCAAGGTTTTGGAGCGCCTGGGCAGCAAAGTAACCAGCGGGACCAGCACCGACAATTGCGATTTTGTATCTCTTCACTCATTTACCCCTTAACTATCAGGGATGAAGTTTACCTGCGGTTAGGAGTTGGTGATACCTGCATCCGTTATATGAGCGGTGCTGGCAGAGACATTGACCACCATATTGGTGTTCTTATTCTGGCGTATTTGGAAGGCATAGTAGGAGTTTGGGGGAAGATTGAGCACCAAGGTCGTTGCGGTATTGGCGCTGATTGATACCGATGTATAGCTACCAGATCCACAGACATCGTTTGAGATAAAGGTGACATTGATTGCACACCGGCGGAAGTTTGCGATTGCAGTACCGGATGGAAGAACGAGTGTCATGGTGAAGCGGGAGAGTTCAAAATCACCTTGATTGTGGATATAGAAGACTTTTGCACGGCCATTAACGACAGGAGTAGTTAAGCCGGTAAATGGGTTGGTAGCGGTATAAGAATCTGCGGCGAAGACTTGAATCGAACCTGAGTTGATGGATAACTGATTAGGGAAGGCAGTTGCCTTGGCAGCAGAGGCAGAGATGGGTGGCTGGATGGGCGCGAGTATAAACGCGCCCATCACAGCGGCGACGAGAGATGCAGTCCTACGCTTGCTACTCATCTCCCTCTCCCTCCACCAATAGCTCTTTCGATCTTTACTTATTTTGAATTAACTATTTGTGATTACAGCAGTGCGCTCTTGGATGATAAATGACCAGGTGAGAGCCGCAGTGAGACCTTGGACGGTATCTCCTGGAAGTACACCATTGATGACATTCTCGGTTGCAGCCGGAAGAACAATCGCGAGCTTAAGTCTGTTGGTTGCCGATGCAAGGGTGCTTGGTAGGACGATGCTCGCAGCGCTAGTTTTGAGAGCCAATACCGATGTTTGAGCAAGAACTGTTGTCTCTGTGCCAGAACATATTCCCGCACCGCTCTGAGTCCAGGCAACGCTGCATGCTTTTACCGAGATTTGAAGACCTTTGGTGCCATTGTTCACTAAAGTATTTGAATCAGATGTTGCCAACTGCAACGTTGGTGTCTCGCCATCGAGAGTACCTGTGACGTTGAGATCGATATATCGGTTGACGGTATCTCCTGGGCCAAGGCCTGTTATCGCAGTTGAGAATGCGCCAGAACCACCTGATGCTGAATACTCAAGTTTGAGGGTTCCGGTTGTGACAGAGCCACCTGAGAGGTTGGTTGCTGTTGCGGTAAGAGCAGCAAAGACGTTGGAGGAGACAATCGCTGTTCCCCCGATAGCCGCAGCAACCACGATAGTGATCTTGATTGCAAGGCTACCTGCACTCTTGGATAAGAGTGATGTCATATCTTTCATTTGATGCTCCCGACCTGTGTATGTGTTTCTCTCTCGATTGCAAGTGATTCTTGCAAGTTATCGATAAGTTCTCGGTACTGCTCGTTATTTCGTCGCTCTTCAATGTAAAGCTCTTTATAGACTCGCTCTGGAGTAAGTGATGCCACAATTTTCTTTCGAAAGATAAAGGCAAAGAGACCAAGGATATTTGCAAGCACCAAGAAACTTGCAGCTGCTTGTCTTCCTTGCACCGTATTCATGTAGACCATCGGACGACCAAGGTATGGAACGGTGGCAACAACTAAAGATACTTTTGCATATGGTGAGACGATAAAGGGATCGCGGTCTGCAGATTCGTTTGCATCTCCCTTTGTCACAACTCGAATGAGCCCGTTGTAGTCACGAATCTCAGCGATTCGGTGTGAGTAGTAGGTTCCGGTGGATTGGTTATTGACCGCAATCACATCGCCAACGCGAAGAGCTGTAGCAGGGGTAAGGCGGGTGAGATAGATATCGCCAGGGTTGGCAGCGGGCTGCATGGATCCGGTAAGGATAGGTGAGACACCAAATCCATATATGCTGGTGAGGATTGCGGGGAGAATAGCGACCGACAAGGTGATAGCGACGAAGATTATGGTGCGAATCTTCCGTCCTCTGCGCTGGTTTTCTCTCATATAGTGAAGGTAAGCCCTAAACCTCACGATAAGTTCACGATTTCATCATAAGCGGTACAAGATGGCTAAAAGCGGCTGAAATCATTCGCTTTCACTGATTGAAGAACCTACTCTTAGGACATCTCAATTTCATGTAGGGAGGTTCACAAATGGCTCAAGAAAGTCACAGTGTTCTTGTTGTTGATGACAATCAAGATGTCCGTGATCTCGTCGTTCTCTTTCTAAGCGCTGATGGTTTTCACGTATTTTCAGCCAGTAACGGTGATGATGCTCTCGCAATCCTCAAGAGCAATCCCATTAATCTTGTACTTCTCGATGTGATGATGCCAGGAAAGTCTGGCATCGAAATTCTCTCTGAGATTCGCACCCACTCCAACAAGTCATTTCGGGATATTCCGGTAATGATGATTACCGCCAAATCATCTACCGAAGATATCGATGTAGCCCTTGCTGCCGGTGCAAATTCATATGTCATCAAACCTTTTCGCGCGACGACCATTCGCGAGAAGGTTCGTTCAATATTGGAGTTACCTGCCCATGCCTAAGACCACACCTGGAGATACTATGAAGAAAATTATGACCGCCGCTTTAACCGCAACTCTCATTCTTTCATCCGCTCCAATATCAACAGCTGCTGATTCAAATCCATACGGAACTTCGGCGGTAGATCCTGCTGGTCCCAACGAAATCATATTTTCTGTCTCCAAAGGTGGACGAAAGGTCGATTTCACGATGGCTCGTATCTTAAAGATGAAGAGCACCACAATCTCGATCTATGAGCCTTTCATTAAGAAGCGGCAGAAATTTACTGTGGTTCCAATGAAGAACTTCTTTGCTCTTGCAGCAATCTCAGGAAAAGATAAAGTCATTACAACGGCTCTCAATGATTACTCCTATACCAACACTGCAAGTAAGTTTGTTGGCGCTGGTGCATATATCGCAGTTGCACGCGATGGCGAGCCAATTCCTTACAACCAGGGTGGCCCACTTCGTATCGTATTTAGCGACAAGAGTAAGTGGGCTAAATATCTTGATGCTTGGAACTGGTCTCTCGCCTCTATCAGCGTAAAGTAAAGATATGCGTGAGTTACTAGCACGAGAGCGTCGCCGCTCTATCTCGCGATTTCACATCACCGGGTTTCAATACCTGCTCTTCGCGATTGCCTGTACCTCAATTCTTGCGCTCGGCTTCACCACTTTTACCCAGACAAACTCAACAATCAAACAAGCAAAAGTTCTGAGCGACGTTGAAACCCCTGCCGCTTCAATCATCTTTACCCAGCGTGAAACCCTCGTTTATGCCACTCGGCTGGCTCAATGGTCAAATGGCGGAACCACCCGCCGAAATGTGCAAATCGCTCGAAACATCCTCGCTCAACGCCTTGCCGTGATTGATACCAGTGGACGTTCAATGGGTGAGCGTGCCCAAGCTGCCTATTGGCGGGCTCTGAGATCTTCAGATGCAATCGTGGCAGAGGCTCCTGTTGGGATTCTGCCCGAATCAACCCATGCGGAGATCAATCGGAAGATTTCCCCCATCATCGATGAAATCCTTGCACAATCGAGGGCTCTCATCGTCTCCTATCAGCGCACTGTTGACCGCGAGCTAACCCTCAACGCAAAAGCAGCAGCCGAACGCGAACGCCGTAATTTAATATTCTTCTTTATCTTCATCGTTACCGGAAGCCTCTTCCTTTTTCTCAATGCGCGGACAAATTTTAGGAATTACCGTATCGCTCGAGAGATAATTGTCGAAGAGCAGAACCGTCTCGATCAGACGTTAGCTGAACTTAAATTAGCCCAAAATACTGTGACTGAACTTCAGGATATTAACGATGCGAAGAACGCTTTCATCTCGACTGTTAACCATGAACTCAGAACACCATTAACATCAATCATCGGTTATATCGATTTGATTCGCGAGATACGTGAAGAAAATCCAAGCGCCGATACGAATCAATATCTAGATATTCTCGATCGCAATGCGCAGATACTGCTCCATGTGGTCGAAAGCATCCTCTCTATCAGCAAAATTGACGCAAACAAAGGCCATATCTCAAAAGAGAAAATTCAACTCAATCAAATCATTGATAATTCAATATTTATTATGACCCCTGCAATCGACAAGTCAGGGCAGAAAATTACCTTTAAAGCTCAAGAGGAGTTATTTGTTGAGGGAGACCCTGGACAGCTTAACCAAGTCTTTATCAACCTTATTGGAAATGCTCACAAATTCAGTCCTCCTGACTCATCAATCGAAGTTGAACTAGATGCAATAACACTTAAGCGCGGATTTGAATATGCGCGCGTAACGATTACAGACCATGGGATTGGAATCCCAGCTGAAGACATTGAAAAGCTCACTACCCGCTTCTTCCGAGCGAAAAATACTGCCTCCGGGCAATACCCGGGCTCTGGGTTAGGCCTATCAATTGTTCAGCAAATCCTCACACTCCATGGAGGTACCCTCTTGATTGACTCTACTCTGGGGAAAGGAACAACTATCACTTTACTTATCCCTCTCTACCTCTCCAATGATGAAAAGTTGATTCGCGATAGAAGTGGCGATGTACTTGCTCGAGCTATTGATTCTCTCGAAAATGCAACTGCTGCGACAGCACAAGCGGTCACACATACAATTGGGGGTGCAATAGGTTTATATGGATTTGAAGAAGCTGGTCGTGAACTATTGGAATACTCACGTTCGCTAGATTCGAATCCTCCTAAAGAAGAAGATTTTGAGAAAGAGCGAGGACGTCTGCTTTCACTCCTTAAGAATTCAGTAGAAGAGTCAGGTGGGGAGAGAAATGAATAAAGATCAGATTTTGGTTGTCGATGACAATGAGGATATTCGTTTCTTCGTGCGCGCAGCGTTAACACCCGAAGGTTTTGAGGTCATTGAAGCAGCAGATGGAAACCAAGCTCTCGAGATTTTTCGAAAGAGAGAACCAGCAGTCATCATTCTCGATCTCTCTATCGGGCAACCCGATGGGTTTGAAGTTTGTCGAGAGATCCGAAAAGTCTCAACGGTTCCAATTATCATGCTAACTAGCCATGATGAAGAGATGGATGAGGCAATGTGCCTTGCAGCTGGTGCAGATGATTACATCACCAAGCCTGTCTCAGCTCGTATTCTCGCTCTTCGTACCACTACTCAAATTCGTCATCGCGCCGCCCAAAATCTTCTCTCTGGCACGACCATCACCGCTGGAGCCCTAACTTTGGATACCGAGACTCGTGACCTCACTGTCAGTGGCAATAAAATCGACCTGACACGTACTGAATACGACTTCTTGCATCTGCTGATCAGTAATCCGAAGCGAGTCTTCACCCGTGAACAGATATCAGAGGCAATTGGCACCTCACTTGAGTACTCAAGCGATCACTTACTCGATACTCATGCTTCGAGAATTCGCATGAAAATCAAGGAAGTTAGTGATATCAAAGTACTACACGCCGTTCGAGGCGTTGGATACCGCTTACTTAGTAATTAACCACGCCACGATTGGCTAAGTGGCCGACCTTCTGCATATCCAGATGCAGATTGAATTCCCACGAGTGCGCGATCAGCAAACTCTGCAAGCGATCGTGCGCCTGCATATGTGCATGATGAACGTAAACCAGAGATAATTTCGTCTATCAAATCTTCCACACCTGGACGGTTTGGATCTAAATACATCTTCGAAGAAGAAATTCCCTCTTCAAACAACGCTTTACGGGCGCGGTCAAATGCATCTTCTGCTGATGTACGGGCAGCCACTGCACGCTTTGAGGCCATTCCGAACGATTCCTTATATGGGCGGCCAGCGCTATCGCGGAGCAAATCGCCAGGAGATTCATATGTACCGGCAAACCATGAACCAATCATTACCTGTGATGCGCCGGCAGCGAGCGCGAGTGCAACATCGCGCGGATGGCGAACTCCACCATCTGCCCAGACATGCTTACCTAACTTCTTTGCTTCAGCAGCACACTCAAGAACTGCGGAGAATTGTGGGCGGCCTACGCCAGTCTGCATACGTGTGGTGCACATTGCTCCGGGTCCTACGCCGACCTTAATAATGTCAGCACCTGCTGCAACTAAATCGCGCACTCCCTCTGCAGTAACGACGTTACCGGCAACGATAGGGACTCCTAGATTAAGCTTTTTAATAATCTGCAAAGCTTCAACCATCTTCTTCTGATGGCCATGCGCGGTATCGACAACTAGAACATCTGCGCCAAAAGCAACAAGCTGCTTGGCTTTGTCAGCGATATCACCATTGATTCCGACTGCTGCTGCAATTCGTAGTCGTCCCTTAGCATCGAGAGCTGGCTTATACAACGTTGCGCGCAGTGCACCAGTACGAGTGACGATTCCAACAAGCTCACCATTGCTTGAGACAACAGGTGCCACCGTGCGAATGCGATCATTAAGAAAATCAAATGCCTGACGTGGGTCAAGGGTCTCCGACATAGTGGTCAGCTCGGAAGTCATTACCTGACCTAATTGGGTAAAACGATCCACGCTCTGAAGATCATCTTCAGTCACGATGCCAACTGGCTTCTTGCCTTCAACAATGACGACCGCTCCGTGTGCGCGCTTATGAATCAAGCTCGCTGCATCTGCAACAGTCTGATGTGGGCTCAAAGTGATCGGTGTTTCAAAGAATGTATGGCTCGCCTTCACCGCTGCAATCGTCTCTGCAACGATAGGTAGCGGAATATCCTGTGGAATAACGACCAAACCACCACGGCGAGCAACTGTCTCAGCCATTCGACGACCAGCGATTGCAGTCATATTAGCCACGACTAGCGGGATGGTTGTGCCTGTTCCATCGCTGGTATCGAGGTCGACCTCCATACGGCTAGAAATCTCCGAGTTGGATGGTGCCATAAAGACATCGTCATAGGTCAGGTCGAATTGAGGCTGTGTAATAAAGCGCATGGGGCCAAGAGTACCAACTGGGCCTACCAACTTGCTTAACCTAGGCTGGCACCGAAATCTGCGGTAATAATTGCGCCATTTATCCAGCGCGAGCTCTCTGAGAAAAGGAAGGTTGCAATATCGGCGATATCGTCTGGATCGGCAAGGAGACCACTTACGCGGCTCTGCGCCAGAACTTTTGCTGCCGATTCTGGATCGCCTGCATAATCATTGAGCCACTGGTGCAGCAGCGGAGTATCAACTCCGCCGGGTGCAATTCCGTTGACGCGAATCTTCTCGTCGCGCAGCTCAAGAGCTAGTGCACGAATTAAATGGTTGAGCGCTGCCTTAGAAATATCGTAAACAAGATTATTCTTATTGACGTTCTCACCATTTGTCGAACTGATTGCCACTATCGAACCATGACTTTCGCGTAAGTATCTGATAGAGCTTTGTGCCAGCAACAGTAGTGCACGGGTATTGACTGCAAAAACTTGATCCCACTCAGCAGTTGAAATCTCTTCCCAAGAGAGATGAGACTTCATTCCTGCCGCAAAGAGAACCCCATTAAGTTGAGGTAAATGTTCAATAGCGCCAGCGACAATCCGTGCTGGCTCTTTCGCCTCACTTAAATCACCCGCAATAAATCGATAGCGAGGAGAAGATTCGAGAAGTTTTTCGATCTCATCATTAATAGAAAGACCGCTGATAACAACGTCACCGCCGAGCGAGTGGAGCTTCTTCGCTGTCGCTAATCCAATTCCTGATGATGCTCCAACCAGCAGAAAACCACTTCCGTGAAATCCTTGTGTGGCCATATAAAAATCATATAGGATTATTGTGAAACGGGGTTCTTTATGTCTCGCAATATTCCACACTTCTCACCGGCGGCAACAAGTGAAGTACCTGCGTGGGCTACTACTCAACAAGAGTTGATTAAAAATCTCCGTGCAGCAGTCGATGAATACATCGCACGCTATGTGCGCCCCGATGGCACCCTGATATGGCGAGATTCTTGGCCTGGAATGGATGGCTCTGATGATCCCTATGAAGCCTTTCAATATCTGCCGCTCTTCTACGCGCTCACCGGTGATGAGGAAATCTATCTGCAGGCGAGGAGAATTTGGGAGGGAATCACTTGGCAATGGAGTGAGTACGGCCAGATCTATCGCGAGTTTGATGGATATTACGACTGGATGCATCACGGCGAAGCCAATCTCTATCACTACTTCTTTGGGTTGACGAAGCCAGATGTCCTGCAAGATCGTACTCGCGCTCGACGATTTGCGCATATGTATACCGGCGACGATCCTGAAGCTGAAAACTTCGATAAAGAACTTGGAATTATTCGGGCGCCTATGTCGGGCTCGCGTGGTCCACGTTTTGTAACGACCGCTGAAGATTGGGTGACTCATCGCGGTGTGCTCGATGACTATCACGCTCCATTTGAAGATATGAAGACATCGCCATTTGAACTCATGAAGTGCAAGTGGTCGGATGATGCCGTCTATGAGGAAGTCATCCGATTGATGAACGAGCGGATGACTCGAGGTGATGTCCCGCTCAATATGAATGCCTCTGGTCAGATGACTCATGCATTTATGTATTCTGGAGATTCAAAATTTTTGGATTGGGTTACTGCATATCTTAAAAAATGGCAGGCTCGTGCGGAAGCAAATGATGGAATCATTCCTGACAATGTAGGTCTTTCTGGCGAAGTTGGTGAATACCTTGGAGGCAAATGGTGGGGCGGCCATTACGGTTGGCGCTGGCCGCATGGACTATTAACTATCACCGAGCCGCTCACCAACATTGTCTCGAATGCGTTACTCATGACCGGTGATTACTCTTATCTTGACTTTGCCCGTGCGCACATCGATAAGAATTTCTCACTCGGTAAAGAGATTAATGGTGTCTGGCATACGCCAAATAAGCACTTTGATAGTGGGTGGAGCGACTTCCGCCCGATGAATCCATTCCATTCGATTCATCTCTGGTTCCGATCCTTAGCTGACGAAGATAAGCAGCGCGTTGAGCGTTGTCGAGGGCCACTTGATTGGAGCAAAGTCTCAATCGCCGAAAAGCCATTTAGCGTCAAGCATTACAACACCAATACCCTGCCTTGGTACGAATACATCAATGGAAATCTTCCGGACTATCCAGAACAGGTCTTAGCGGCAAACTTCAGATTGCTTGAGCAACAATTGACACGACTTCGCTCGCCACATGGGGATCCGCAAAATTGGGATCAGGTGAGACAGATTATGGATTACCCTGATTCATTAAGTATGCAGATTGATGGCTACGCAATTCACGCATGGCAAGAGTTCAATCCGCTCTACTTTGAATCATTGGTTCAGCTTCAGTGGGGCGCTCCGATGCATATTTCGCATGGAGGTTTCCAATTCGCATCGCTACGTTACTTCAACCCCGTAACTAAAACTCCAGGTCTTCCTGCTGGTGTTAGTGCACTTGTGTCTTCTATTTCCCACAACTCGATAACCGTCACGCTAGCAAATATTGGCTCTGAAGATAAAGATGTGATTCTTCAGGCTGGTGGGTTTGGTGAGAACCAGTTCACACACGTCAGCTCTGGCAACGATAATGCCGTGATTGATTCTCAGTGGCTTCAGGTCGAAGTTCCTGCTGGTAAGAAGATCGATTTACTTCTCACAGTTGAGAGATATAAAAATTCTCCTTCATATGGAACCCCATTTAGTAATTCAGTCGATTGGGATTCACTCATCACGCCACGAAACATTTAGTAAGAAGTGGCCTCTAAATATCTCTCACGGTGCGCGATAGACCGGAAGGTTTGAGCTGTTGCTTGGTGTGAAGTGGTTATCACTGGAGTCGTAGAACGGGTTATTTGAATCCTGTGCCAAGAGCAGTAGCAAAGTGCCTGAGACTTTAGCGAGTGGTGTCGCAGGTGGGGTGAAGTTTGATGAATAAAGGGCTGTTCCCTTTACCAATCGAAGATTTCGCAAATCACCATCTAAATCGTAGGTCTGGTGCGCCGAAAGTCTTCCAATTCTTGGTGCAGTGCGGTCAATCGTATGACCACTATCTGCGGCTTCTACCTTTAAGACGCCATCAACGAAGATGCGATATTTACCGTTGCCTCGCACTGCGGCAAAGTGATGGTAGTTACCATCACGCCAGGCGCTATCCATCGGAACAGTGATATCACCGACTAGGCCGTTTCTTCTAATCAGCAATAAATTGCTCTCGATCCAAAAGGCGAATCCGCCAGCATTATTTACGTCTCCGCCGGCATCATAGAAAGTTTCATTGCTCTGTGTTGAAGGCAACTTTGCCCACAGCTCTAGGGTGAAATCGCCGGTTCCTAAAGCAAAGGCATTGTTCGAGGCGTAATCAATTGATTGATTTGGAGAGGTGAAGAAAAGGCTTCCGCTAGGCATCATGCTTTGGGAGAGCGTGCCGTCGTGAGGCACTGATTCCACCGTAATTCGAGCAACTGATGCTGCTTCTGCAAGCGCGACCGCCGCTGGAGATGCGTTATTGAAGAGAGTTACTTTGAACCCACCAGTGACTGCGCTAATTTCCGATTGAGTAAGTCCCGATCCCGCCAAGGTAAAAGTTCCGTTGTTGTTATAAACGCGGAGCAAGTTGTAATTAGTAGACCCGCCAGCCTGATAAATATCTAAGGGCGTTGCTGTAGCGGAGTCATAGACTTTAATAACGAAATCTTTGCCATAACAATTAGTACTGATACCGGATAGCTGAATATCTGTCAGCTTGTACTTAGCTGCAGTTCCAGATGCATTGGCAAATGTCGCATACGGTGTGACGACAACACTTGAGTCACATGCGGTGGACGTCAGCACTCCTTGGCCAAATTCCAAACGACCTGAACCTAGTTGAACATTTGCAGCAAAGGTATTTCCCACTAATGAGTAACCGACGGCAGATATAAGAGTCAAGAGGGCGAGCTTGAGGGAGAGGACTTTTCTGCTTTTTGGTTGGCGGCTTTCGCCATACACATCATCTGAGTAATACTCAGGCAGGGAGTCATCGTCTCTCATGATGGAGCTCCCTTCGATCCAAGTTCAAGCGAATGGAGGCGAATGGAGCATATACACGCTCACAACTAGCCTTGACGTAAATGACAGTTTACAGCCTGCCAGTCACCACGTCCCGACTAATTTTTCTGGCTAGTAAGGCTGCTAGGCGAGCTTTTCGCACAGATACGGTCTCCTCGTACGAAGTAATTGCCTCTTGAATCTCCGTATATGAATCCACGGCGGCCTCCGGTAATCTCTTCAACTCAGCGAGAATCCCAGCCTTGTTCTTTGAATCCGGCGAAATGAGCCCAACAGAAATCAAATCGGCGGAATAGAAGTTACTTCCACTGGCAACCTTGTCGACGATTGCATATTTAAATACGATTTTTTCAATCGTACGAATGTCGGACTTGTCCGCATCAGATAATTTTGCGATTTCCTCATTGATGGATGCAATATTTTTTGTTGTCACTCCATTGAAGTCTGCCTTTAGTAACTGATCTGCTGTCAGTGGCTTACCTGAGGCGAGAGTGTTTCTCACGTCAGACTTTGCTGCTGCAATCGCCTGCCGGCGCATTTCCTCAGCAACAGCTCGGTCGACAGTTGGATTAAGTGCCGGGGTTTGAGCAACATCTTCAATTGTGAATGGATTATCGAAGTGAACCAGGCGAAATTCATCACCAATCCATATTTGTGAGTCAGATCCAAGTGTCAAGCCCCATCCTGAAGCGACAACCGCCGGAATCAGTGAAGGGCCGCTCACTTCATAAAGCCCAATCGAGGCAATTGGGGCAGCGTCGCCATCTGCCTCTGGCGCGAAAATCTGGATAGTGTTTGATCCCGTGCTGTACACATAGAGGCGTCCGAGTGAATCTGAAATGACTTGTGCGTTGTATCCCAAATTCGTCGCTGAACCAGAAATTGTTCGGACTGGATTAACATCGCCTGAGGCCTCTGCATCGTAAATTTTGATGTAGCTATACCGGTACCAGGAAATTGCGATCTGTCCGTTAGGCAGAATAGTTAATCCATAGGGCTGGCGGGCATCGTTGACTGCCAAGTCTATAAATGTCCGTAAAGGAGTACTAGATCCAGCTGTAGTACCAGCCTCATAAACTCGCACCTCAAGTTTTAAGTTATATTGCCCTGCTACATAAATTTTTCCACTAGAGTCCAGAGCAATACTTTCGGCGCGGCGTCCTAGATTGATTACTCTCGTCGCATCTCCAACAAATTGGTTATCGCTAAGCGCTGGATTAAATACATAAATTTTCAATGCGGACGCATCAACAACATAAAGAAATCCATTTGTATCCACTGCAACAGAACTTGCGGCGCTTGAGCCTGATGGATTTCCTCCTGATGCATAGAGCGTAATTGTCTTCAATGGAGCGCTTGATCCAGTTGCATCCTTACTGAAAAGTTGAACTCTATCCACGCTCCAATCCGCAACCCAAATATCGCCATTAGGTGCAGTGGCTAGGCTTGAAGTTGCATCAATAGTTGTTTCTATGTTGACAATATCTATGGGTCTTACATCGGACGCAGATGCAATAGCAGGGAATGCTAAACCGAGAAAGAGAAGGGGTAAATAAACCAATTTAGATTTCATGCGAAGAATATAAAGAAATTCCTTTATGAACTCAGAAGTCACACCTGTTCTGCTTCAATTTGAGAACAGATGTGACTTTCTGAATTCTTCCAAATGAGAACTGTTCAGATATTTTAGAAGGCTCTGATTGGACGGATTCGGTAAGGGTTATTCACAGAACAGTTCTGAGTATTGCTTGATCTGTTCGTAAAGTTAACCGTACGGCAACTACCTGCGGATGCCTGGGAAGAGGTGAGGTAATCACTTGCGTTAAATGTGCTTAGTGGTTTTGCGGAAGAGTCATACAAGGCGAGAAGCTCATTGAGTGACGGCACGAACCACTGGCCCGCTGTATCTCCGTTAGGACCTGCATAGGCCCTTGCACGTGAAGGTGCTCCCACATTGTCACCAGCGGCGATTAAGAGAGATGTGTTGTTGTATCCGGTGCCTAAGTTTGTCGATGTTCCGGCGACCAACGAACTCGCATAGACGGGACCTGTCGAATTGTGGAAGAAGTTGTAAGGTCCTTCTGAGCTCGATCCCGTCCATGTAAGTGGAGCATATTCCAAGTAATAACAGTTGCTTCCGCAGACTGTTCCTGTCTCAGTGAACGCGCTGACTGACTTGTAAAAAATCGTCCCTCCGCTTGGACTTATATCGCCGACATTACAAATCATGTCCGTCACGCAAGAGTAAGCAACATGAGCCACGCTCTGAAGAGTCACGCGAGAGACTGATGATGCAAGTGCAACCGGGGAAGGGAAGGTGATAGTGAATGTTCCAGCTCCACTAGAAATTATTGCCTCTTTTGAGCCAGCGCCAATTTGGAATGTTCCAGCATTATTCCAAACAGTTGCAACAGTCTTTGATGTTGCAAAAATTGGGAGAGCTGTTGAAGTGCTTGTGTCATAGAAAGAGATATTGAAGTCCACACCGTGGCATGAAGTTGGAATATTCGAGACAGTAACAGCATTGAGATAGTAAGCCCCGGCTCCCGAAGAATTTACGAACGTGCTTTGTGGAGTTACCGTCAGATTAGTACTTCCGGAACATGCAGTCGCCACTTGCACGCCTTGCCCGAATTCAAGTGAAGTACCGCTACCCAGAGAGATATTGGCAGCAAGAGTATTTTGAAGAAAGAGTGCACCCATGACAAGAAGTGCGCTCAGTGCGATTGGTCCTCGCATTTTGCGCTTAGAACCACCGTCTTCTGGTGCATACCCTTCTTCAAAATCAATGATCATCTCAGTCGTTCCTTTCTTTCACGAACCTATTAGTTAGAGCTCTGAAGCGTTAACTTGTAGATAGCACCTGATGTTGCAGATGGTGTCGTAAATCCAAGTTCAAAACTAAGGGCGTTAGTTCCACCTCCAGAGACACTACCGATCACCGTTCCTTCAGTTGACGTTGGAGTAGTCGAAGTAATGCCGATGGTTGCGGTTGTAAGCGCGGTCAATCCCGCAGTTGCAATCTGAATTGGAGTATTGCTCAAATCTCCATATGCATTCAATGAGAGAGTTTTACCTTGGCAAGTTGTTGTCGAAGCTGCATCTACACCAGTGAAGGAAATTGTAGAAAGCATAAATGACGGTGATACTCCATTTACAAACACGGCCTTTGGAGTCAACGTGATGGCGTTGTCACAAGCAGATGTCACTTGAACTCCTTGTCCAAATTCGAGAGCCGATCCACTTCCCAAAGAGATGTTGGCTGCGAGTGTTGAACCAAGCACTGCTAGTGCAGCTAGAGATGCAAACCCAGCAAACGTCTTGAGGTGACTCTTTTTTGGAGCAGGGTTCTTTCTTGATGAATAACCGGCTTCCATCTTTAATATTTCCATTGCCCCGCCCTTTTCTTCATTAGTGAAACTTTCCTTCACTGAATCGATATGAGAAAAATAGGCAGTCAGAAATCAAACTGGTGTTTTAGTCTAATAATCAAAGAAAAAGAGAACATATGTGACAGACTCTGGCTTGACGGACCCTCGAAATGAGAAAATCGACTATGGGCGCAACGAGGTTCCTTTATATTGAGAACGACGCTGCCCTTCGAAACGTCCTCGGAGGGATGCTTTCGAAGTCCTCAGGCCTTGAAATGCTAGGTGCTTTTGGTCGAGCAGATGAGGTAATGCAGCGTGAGTTAGTCCTTAAAGCAGATGTAGCCCTCATCGACTTTTCTCTTGATCCCAATGGTCTCAACGGTGTTGAGCTCGGTATCGCTTTAAGAAATATCAACGAGTACATCGGAGTCGTAATTTATTCTCAATTTTCTGTGCGACAAATGGTTAATCGAGTACCAAAGCAAATGCGTAGCGGCTGGTCATTCTTCGATAAGTCAGCCACGATGGATATCTCTGAATACGCCACGATTCTGAAATTTACAGCCGCGGGTAAAGGTAATTGGGAAGAAGTCCTAGATATCGATGGTGAAGAACAAGAGAAAGAATCTTCTATCTTCTTTTCTCTGACTCCTCGACAACGCTCAATCATGTCGCTCACTTCTCAAGGCAAAAATGCTCAAGAAATCGCAACGCAATTGAATTTGAGTTATTCATATGTCCGAAAAGAGCTCTCGCGTGCCTATGGTGTATTAGTTCCGAATCCTCTTGAGGGTGACGACCTTAAGACCGCAGCCGTATTGAAGTATATGGAACTGATGAGACTCTCATAATGGGAAATCGCCTCAAGAGATTAATCAAGCTGATTGGCCCTTATCCTTATAATCCTTACCTGATTTTTCTTTTCTTCTTTGCCTTGTTCTTGTCACGGTTCATAACTTTGATTGCTCTTTTACCAGTCGGTCTTCAACGTTGGCGCGCAGGTCTCTTAATTATTCTGGTCTCGGCAATACCTGGTGGCATCTACGCCATTGGTGCGAAACTCCTAACAAAATATAGATTTTGGAGTGAAAAAAGCACAATTCTTTATGTCGTTGAAGTAGCAATCTTTCAGTATTCAAATTTTCTCATTCTTCCTCGTATCAATAAATTCCTACAAGAACATATTGGTCACTCAAATCAAACCCTGATAACGTTAAATCTCAATGTTTTTATTATGTCACTGGTCTTAGTGTTGATTGCTTTGGCTTTGATGCATCAAGCAGAGAGAAATATCAACGAAAGGCTTTTATTTGCAAATAAACTTGTAAGAAAACTTGAAAATGAACGTGATGGGCTGATTCATTCTGATGAAGAATTACGCAAACAAACATCTCAATTTCTTCATGATCGTGTGCAATCAGATTTAATGGTTATTGGTATGAAATTAAAGTTGATTTCAGGACAGACTTCACCAGAGGTAAATGAGGTGATTGAGCATGCCATCAGTCGCATTGAAACTACTCGTGCTTCGGACTTAAAGAATTTAATACAGGTTCTCACGCCTAATCTTGAAGCAGGAACGCTAAGTACAGCCATAGATGTTCTATTAGAGAAATATAGACAGACTATGGAGATTTTTGTTCAGATAGATGAAGAATCTGAGATTTTAGATTCAAAGTCAAAATTAGGAATTTATCGAATAATCGAACAGGCGATATTGAATGCTCTTGTTCATGGACCTGCGACCAAAGTTCAGATCGAAGTTGCTCTTGACTCAGCAGACGAGATTAAAATTGTTATTTCTGACGATGGTCCTGGAACAACTTTGGAAGATGTATCTCCAGGTGTTGGTTCTGCGATTATTGATTCGTGGGTAGGTATCTTGGGAGGGAGTAGACACATAGAGACGTCGCCTGGCGGCGGGTATCACCTACAAGTCCGTTTCCCAGTTCGTTAAAAGCTCACTTTTTCTCACTTCTACGTTCAATTAATGATGCGGTAAATAACGCAGTCAATAGAAAGAATGCCGCCCAATTGAGGCTCTCACCTGGCGGTGTTCCTTCAGTTGTTACAGGCTTTATCTGCCCTGCAACTGCGCGCATGATTGGATCAAGTGCCAAAGTGAGCAGAATCAGTGGCGTGAAACCTGGATAGCGAAGTAAGAGAAGCAAGAGGAATACTGCAAGGATCAGCTGAATCGCACCCCATTGGTGGAAAATCGCAATTATGTTCTCTCCACCTGCTACAGAGGTGTCAATTCCGGCGATGCTCCGAGCTCCACCATCTGGCGCGACAAGATGGATACAACTACGAACAACCATGACAGCCAGGTACAACGCAGTAATTACTCGTATCACATTAAAGCTTTGAGAATCAGCAGAATGCTCTGGGAAAACTCGTTTGATATTTAACATTGTAATTCCTCCTAGAGCGCCGAACCGAGTTTGGTGAGCTGAATATTTGTGCCGCGTAGGTTGATTGCGAGTCCTTTTGAGCTGAGAGATACGGATTTCACTTTTAGCCCTTTAGGGACATCAAGAGTTCTTACACTCTTGCTTTTGATTTGAGATTGAAGATCAGCGGGAAGCGATGAAGCCGGAATTTTGCTACCGAGAATTGAGACGCTTTCAAGCTGGAAATATATTTGGTTATTGGAGTAGCGTGGCACCAATGAAGCCTTGCCTAGCCCGCCTACTCCAACAGAAATTTGAAGTGTGTTTCCAGCTATTTGAGCGTTTTCAAATTCAGCGTTCTCCAAGATTGTCGCTGCAGATACTGTTGCCGTTACATCTAGAGAACCGATAATCGTAGGTTGCATCTTTCCGATGTTTTGAGCCTTGATCGCTAGCGATGAATCAGTATTGCTCCCCTTAAGTGAGTAACTTTGAATATCTATTTTTGCTGATTTGATAGACCCCGAAAGCAGGTTTTGAGGCGCATCCTTCAAGGGGATTGAAGCACTCACTCCAGAAGCCTTAGGTAGTTCACTTTGAATTCTTGAAGAGATCTTCGAAGAGATGAGGGTGTTTACGGTAAGGGCGCCGGCCGAAAAGATGAGGGTGGAAATCCCCGCTGCAATTAGTGCTATGGATTTGCGCTTCATTCGAAAAATAGTACAGAGGTAATACTGTGAATCCCCAAAGTAGGGAACATCTGTGAAACTTCAGCGGATATGTCCAAGCTACGGAACATCACCAAGTTGTGAGAGGTTCCAAATGAAGTTGAAACTGAGCGGAGACAAGGAGATTTGAACTCCTGAAGGGGGCTCTGGCCATGTCACCCTCGTTCAAGGAAAAGATGCGCACTGGGCGTCCTCATACATACCCGCTTCAGATGACCAATTCATCAAGCCATACATGATTTATGAAATTCTAAACAAGGTATCGGCTAGAAGATTACTTTCGGGACACCTTCTGGCAATCCGTTACA
>JACCDW010019841.1_pt1 | contig 18159 bp, 19 predicted proteins | sample 7449781 | NCBI WGS metagenome assembly JACCDW01 (sample SAMN15323449, study PRJNA562643) | freshwater metagenome | isolation source: river surface water | place: USA:Blue River Watershed | collected 2017-08-18
AGGGGATGGAAAAATCCATCCCCTTCAGTATTACTTGTTGCCCATCCAGCCTAAAGACAACTCATCATCATCTGACTCGATTTCTTCTTCGTCAAATACAGGAGTAGGCTTTTTCTTTGGCTTAGGAGCAGGAACAACCATCTCTTCTTCATCGTCTTCAACTTCCTCAACTACAGGCTTGCTGACAGGAGGCTTGACAGTATAAGACGATTGAGAAGGCGCCTCAACAACTTCAACATCTTCACCACGAGGAGGTGTAAACTTGAAGATTCTATTGAGAGGATATCCATATGAGAAGAAATCTTCCCACTTTGGCATATTAGGATCATTCTTACGATCTGCTTCGTAAGATAGACGCTCTTTCTCAAGGTCAGCAACGGCAGGTTCACCAGCTTTGCGAAGCATTTCAATCATCTCATCAGTGATGTAAGTTGGCTTACCTTCGAAGTAAAGAGTATAGTCAACTGAAAGAGGAGGCTCTTTACCAGTGGCTGCAGCAGTAATCTTTACACAAGGAGAATTACGTGTACCGTAATGGCGACCATCACCATCTTCATTCTCTTGATCTTCGTAGTTCTGAATAGTTTGTTCAGCAATACGATTGAAGATGCTTTTACCCTTCTTGAGAATCTTAACTTCCCAAGAACCATCTTCTTGCTTCTCAAGAACATTTTGAGCAAATTGGACATTGCCAATATAGCCCATCTTCTTCCAAGGACACTGAGAAACATCATCGTGACCAATACGGTTGAATGACTTGTTCAAGTGTGCATCTGGGAATGGAACCTTCATAGTCTTACCACGAAGAGAAGGATCCTGAGTTGGGTTTGGAACATAAACCTTATCGGTGTATTCGATGAACATATAAGGATCACCGATAAGTTTCAGGCGACGAACAACTTTAGGAGTGTCCTTGACTGAAAGGTTTACAAGAATGTCTTGCAAACGAGGAAACGAATTGCGAGGTGCTGTGGTGGCTGCTTGTTGCGCAACCATCTGAGATGCCGATACACGTTTAATCATATTTTTCTCCAATTGGGCTCTTCCGTCCCACATTTAAAAGTTTACTGTATGTTTTTGGCTTTAGCAATAGACTGTCATAATAAATTATGAAAGTCTTGAATTTCTTGTTCGTACTGTAGCCTGTCCCTTATTAATAGGAGTTCTATCTTTCGAGAAAAGATTAGACATACCCTCTTGATTATAGGACTGATTGATTCTGGAAAGGGCTTGGTGCTCACGCAAAATCCTATCCATTTGACTTGCTGCAAATTCAATATTTTTTAGATAATGCTCCAAATATGTTAGCAGCCTTTTGGAGTTTGTCATTGGTATGACAAATGGGTGAACAGTAAAAGCAGCATTAGCTTCTTTGTCTTTTGCTGTTCCTGTTGATAGTCTTATAGCCATCTCACGTAGATTTTTATGAGCCTGACTAATCATTTCATAGTGAGCATAAACAACAGAAATAATTTCTGTAAGCCTGTTTCTATATTGAACTTGCAAAGCATAAGAAGCAGAGAAAGATTCAAAATCATAATCATCTTTACTTGGGATAGCAATATCCCATTGCCTAACTTCTTTTCGTATATCAAGTTCATCATAAATAGGCAAAAGATTTATAGCCTCTTGCCAGTTTTGAACTTCCTTTGCAAAACTTTCTTCACTAATGCCCTTGAGACGACTTACAAGACTCTTTGAAAAATTAGGGTCGCTCCAAGAGATAGATTCAGGCATAGGAGCCCATTCTAAGTTTGCTACAAGAATAGAATTTTCTTCATCATATCCTTCTTCGCCTTCAGATTTGACAACAAAATCTTCATCGTCATATCCTGCAAAATCATCAAAATCTATATCTTCCATAGCGTCCTCAATCGAACAATTCGTCACTTAAGAGATGATTTGAAACTTTAGAAGAATTAGATTGTTTCTTTTCACCACTTACAATACTATCATATGATAAAGAGTTTTTTTCAGCAAGCTTTTTTAATCTTAATGCTGACTTCTCTTCTCTGGATCTATCTAATACAAGTTGATCCCAATATACAAGAAAATCTTCAACATATTCAAATTCATCTGCGTCAGGCAAACAAGAAAGTGCATTTGCTTCAGCTAGTGCAGCAACTGTACCACGATTTGGTCTGGCTCTATAACAAAAATCTTTAATATCTTCGTAAGGCTGGCTTTCAACTATATCAACAGACCTTGTTCCAACTCCCTTAATTGTAGATAGAGGCAATAAGATTTCTCCCTTCTTATTAACACTTGTCTCTACTCCAGATTCATTTATGTTAGGATTCTTGATTGGAATACGCTCCATTTCACATTCTCTTCTCAAAACAGCAACTTTATCTTCATCGAGCCTATCAATTTGAATACAAGCAGCAAGCCACTCTGATGGATAGTAATTACGTAAATAAGCAGTGTAATAAGAAAGCAATGCATATGAACAAGCGTGAGACCTGTTAAAAGCATATCCTCCAAACTTAGCCATCAAAGCAAGAACTTCATCGATGACTTCTTTAGATATACCGTTTTCAGCACTTTTTGTAGCAAATAGGTCACAAGCCTCATCAAAATCTTTTCCAGACTTTTTAGAAATTGCTTTACGTAATTTGTCAACTTGCTGCCACGTAAAACTTGCCATATCACGAGCTAAGAACATTGCTTGCTCCTGATAAACCATAATTCCATAAGTGACAGAAAGATGCTTTTCAATAATAGGATGAGCGTACTGAATAGACTCAGGATGTCTTTTACCTTCTGCATATTGAGGAATATAATCCATAGGGCCTGGACGATATAAAGCAGCAACAGCAATCAAGTCTTCAACACTAGAAGCATTTACATCACGAAGAGCTTGTTGCATACCTTTCGATGCAAACTGAAATACACTAGCAGTTTTTCCTCTAGCATAAATGTTCTTGAAAATCTTTTGGTCGTCCAGATTTATCTTTTTAAAATCTATGTCTTTGTTATGTATACGTTTTATGTGCTGAAGGCATAATGAAACTTGTTGAAATGCTGCAAGGCCTAAGAAATCATATTTGACTAATCCAACACGTTCAACATTTTTCATATCGTATGCAGAACATAGATTACCTTTAGAGTTTTCTATCGGGGCGTGGTAAGAAATAGGTTCTGAAGAAACAAGTACTCCAGAAGCGTGAACACCAAAATTTGAAATAGTTCCTACTAAATGTATTGCATTATCAATTTCTGACTTCCATCTCTTATAATGCATTTTGAAATCTTCATTTTCTTCAAGTGTATCTTCAATTGTAGAACCTGGTTTTTTACTGATCAAAGCAGAAATCATCAGTGCCTGATTATGAAAATCATCTGGATATTTAGCTTGGAACTTTTCAGACGCTTTTAAGCAACCCACAACTGCAGCTTTAGCACCATACCTACCCCAAGTGCCAATTTGTGCAACGTGGTTATCACCGAAACGATCTTTAGTCCAGTCAATAACTTCAGAACGTCTTGAATCATCTATGTCTGTATCAACGTCAGGCAGTGCAGCAACTTTTGACACGACTAATCCAGCTTCAGGTTTTTCTTCAGTAATGCCAAGAATATGAGCAGTCCAAAGTTGACTCTCATTTTTATTTGTCTTGATACCTAACTTAGCCAAACCATAAATGTAAGACGACAAGCCTTGATTTTCGAGTACCCATAATTCTTTTTCAATATCTGGTTCATATTTTTGATATTGAGGAAAATGCTGAAGCCATTGTTGAGTATATTTTTTAAGTTTTTTAGTGTAAGGAATTTGATCTTGTTCACCATACTCAGAAAGAAACTGAGCGTGAGGAAATTCCGAAATATCAATCTTATATTGAGTGCCTCTTCCGGGATTCAAGAAACGTTCAAACATCAAATTCCATCGGACAGGATCTACATTGCAAACTTCAAGGCAAAAATTTACAAGACTACCTACCCCTGAGCCACGAATACCAAAATGGATACTCTTTTGCTTCAAAAACTCAACCATTTCTCTTTGAATCAAAAAGTAGTCAGTAACTCCCATATACCAAATTTGCTTAAGTTCGTAATTCAATCTTTCAAGATATGTACGATTAAAAAGTCCAGCTGCTTTTAATCCATTTAGACAAAGGAAAGCCAAGTATGCCTCATTATCTTTATGATAAGGAAGCTTGGAATTCTTAAATGATAAAAACTCAGGATTATTTGTGGGCACTTTGGCAGCAGGAAGTAAGTGCGGTACATCAAGCTTGAAGAAGTCTTCTACCATCTCTGATATGAGCACAGAATTTTTTAATGCTTCTGGAACTTGATTTCCAAAAATTTTGTGCATTTCTGCGTAAGATTTCAAATAGAACTGATGGCTTCCATAAGCTTCTTTTTTACCCCCACCTTTACGGTCAGTTCTAGAATCTCTTTGATCTCTCATTTGGATCAGAACATCGTGAATAGTCCAATCCAACTTGTCTAAATAGTGGACATCATTTGAGGCAACTAATGGAACATCAAATTTATTAGCAACATCCAGTAAGTGTTGCATATTGTGTTTCTGTTCTTCTATGCCGTGATATTGAAGTTCGACAAAATATCTGTCTCCAAATACATTTTTAAATCGTGAAGCGATTTTATGAGATTGCTCCAAATCTTCTTTGATAATAGATTGATTTAGTTCAGAAGCTAAGCATCCTGATAAAGCTATAACACCTTCACTGTGCTTTTCAATGCATCCCCAGTCAACACGAGGGGAATAATAAAAAGCATCAGGATCATTTCCAATAGCAGATAATGCTAAAAGATTTTTATATCCAGCTTCATTCTGAGCAAGCAAGGTAAGGTGATTTAGTTTTTTACGACGGCCATCTTCTGTCTTACTCTTGTCGAAACGGTCTTCGCAGGTATAAACTTCGATGCCAACTATAGGCTTTATAGGATCATACTCACATTTTAAGCGGCAAGATTCAACAAATTCTACTGCTCCGCCAAGTTTTCCGTGGTCAGTTATTGCTGTTGCCCTAAAGCCCATTTCTCGTGCCTTTAAGGCATATTTAGCAGGAGTCGGAAGAGCATCCTGTACAGAAAAATGTGTGTGTGCGTGAAGATGCACAAAATCTTTATTACTCATATAAATCCTTCCTATAAGCGCCGTCAAAGACAGTCATTCACTTATATGTAAGAGGACATCGTTTCATTATTGTCAGATGTCAAACATCCATTTTTTGTATCATACTTTTTCTTACTCAAATTTGCAAGAATATTCTTATCTAATAGCCTTAAACATTTTGGCCTGTATTTAAAAGGCAAGCGATCCAAGCCAAATAAATGATAAGAGTTTGGTATTTGTTTGAGCAAGAGATAAACACCATCTTTCTGTATTATTCTAAGATTGTATGGATGATGATCTGCAACAATAAGTTTAGCAAGTTTATCTTTACTTGTATCAGAACAGATTATTTCAAAATTTTTCTTAGCCTTAATGAAAGAACAATTTTTTAGAGCATTACGAGCTGTAGATTCACTAACGCCCAGAAATTTTTCTAATGAACTAATGCTTATGGGAGAATCATTTTCATATCTAGCAGCAAAAATAGAAATATAAATCTCTTTGATTGATTTTGAACTCAGACCTTCTAAATGCATTACTGGAATTGAAACGGGCTTGGTTCTAGTTACATTTGGCTGAAGACGAGATACTATTTTATTAATTGAAAAAAGGCAAATCTTTTTATTTCTAATTTGCCCGTGAGGTTTTGTCCAATATAAGTTTATTCCAGAATTTAGTTTTTCATAAACATATTTTGATTTCAAACTAAACAACTTGTTGCATATATTTATTACTTCTTTTAATTCTACTATTCCAGAACCAGAAATATCTATAAGTTTGGCTACATTCCAAATTGTAAATAAATCGCATTCATTTCGTTTAATGATCTCTGGCAATAATTCTGGATTTACAATAATGAATTTTTTAATCATCTGAGAATTTTTCTAATTCTTTATTCACACCAACAGTAAACAAATATTTATATACCATATCGTCGTCTAAATCAGGCATAGCAGTTAGCATTATTTCTTTTAGTAAAAGAAGTTTTTTTGCAGTATTCCCATTGACTATTATATTTATAGCAACTTCATTGGGAGCATTAGCTAGTGACTCTTTGATATTATTGATGTTAAGATTGTCTAAATGAAGCTTTATCATATCTCAAACTCTTTCGCTTTACATTCTGAAACTTTACTAAAGTTTTTCCACATAGCCTTAATCTGTTTGTAATCTTGCTGAATGATCAATGATTCTAATGTTTTATAATACTCTTCAGTCCAGCTCACAATGTCGGAATTGTTAAAGTATTTTCGTTCAAATTTTTTTACTTTTTCAGAAAATGCCAGCAAAAAATTAATTTCATTTAATCCTCCTGGATAATCATTAGACTCTTCACTTTGATTTATATATTTCTTAATGCTGTCTTGAAGTTCATTGACAAGATACTTCATATCAAGATCTGTAGTTTCAATATCTATATTTGCATAGGAAGCAATTTTTTGGATGGCCTCAACAAAGTTTAATCCTTCAACTTCTTGGACTAAATTAATTAAGTCTCCTTTGGCATTGCATCCAAAACAGTTATATTTATTATTTGATATATGAACACCAAAAGAAGGACTGTTATCTTCGTGGCTAGGCAGTGGACAGTTTGTGTTGGCCCAATCACTAGACTTTGAAAACAAAAATTCAGAGTGATAGCAGTCTTCCATAAAGCTAACTATATTCACTGTTTGATTTAAGTTGTCAATAAAAGCTCGAGTTATTTTTTGTTTCACGAAAGCATCCAATCCGAAACATCTAGTTCTTCATCATCAGACAAATCAATCTTAATAAATTCATCTTCTTCATTTTGTTTATCGTCAAACATTCCCTCAGAGTTGTAGGCGTTTGGCTTTTCTTTGATAACTGGAGTTTTATCAGATGTTTCTTTTACTGTTTTATTCCCAGTAGCAACGCCGTGAAGTCCCATAATCTGCTGTTGTTCTTCTTCATCAATTTCTTCGACTTTGTTAAAAATACTATTGAGTCTTACTGGAAATGGATGGAACCAAGCATCACGCATTTTCACTGGATGTAAAACGCAATAACCCAAGTCACGGTTAGGCTCCATTGCAATAGCGTAAGTACACAAGTGCATAAGATTTTGTCCACCCGATGCAGCAGCTTGGTCATAGCTCATAAATTTGTTAGCATCTTTTGATTTTCTTGAGTCACGAATAGTTTCTCTATTAATCTGTTGAGCTGTAATGATAGGGATATTGTATCTTTTAGCAAGCAAAAATAATCCTTGAACAGCCTTAGATTGATTTTCCCAATCTTTAGCTCCATTAGCAGCATTTCTTACAGTCATATTTCCTATATAGTCAACAACGAGAAGATCTGGTTTTCCTTTAGTGGCAATTAATTCCCTTATTTTCCCATCAATATAATCTGGAGTTGGATCTTCCATATTTACATCATATTCAAAATATGCTCCTTCAGACTGTGACTTCAAACCATCAACAATAGTCTTTAGCTCATCATTTGAAAGATTTGTACCTTTAATTTGATCATAAGGAATTTCAAAACTTAATGAAATGTGACGCAGCATACAAAGCCAAGCGTTCATTTCAAAAGACATATATAAAACTTTCTTTCCACAAACTTTGTTAGCGTGTAAAGCTGAGTTAAGCATCATCACAGATTTACCTCCGGATGATGGTGCTAAAAATACAACAATTTGTCCAGGCATCCAACCAAAAGTTTTATCGTCAATATTGGATATGCCACAGTTTATTCCCCGAAATAGCTCTGGGCTATTAAGTCTTTTGTTATATTCCTTTTCAAAAAAACTACTAGACTGCTTTACATCGAAGCTTTGTTTTTCATTAACATAATCTAAAAGCTCATTGTTTATAGACTGTAGATTATTTTCTATTACAGAAATAGCATCCTTGAGCCCGTCAGTCTTGAGTTTTGTAGCACTTTCTTCTATTGTTTTAGAAAGAATTTTTAAGGCTTGTTTTTGTTTTAACTGAGTAGCTATTTCGTGGAAATTATTTTCATCAAATTCACAATCTTCTATCTCTGACCAAAGTGAAATGATCTTGATTCTGTGGGCAGATGGAACCTTCTTGCTGTTAAGCATAGATTCTAAAACAAGGTCAGTAAATAATGATTTACTAACATTCCAGTATTCCATTACAAAAGTAAAAATAGCTTTAGAATAAGAAACTAAGTCATTGTCATTCTTATAATCAAAATGATTTTCATTAATGTTCTTTGACGTCAAATTCTCCATACACTTGACGCTTTTTGTGATGGAAGAAAGGCAATAAATTTCTAAGTTTTTTTGATCAAGTTTCATCGGATATGTGGCAATCTTATGGTCAAGCAGTTTTGTATAAGCGAATTCCAGCCCGAACCCGTACTTATATTAGATGTACTACCTAATATCATTAAGAAAGTAGGTTTGCCAGAGTTCAATCTTGATTTAATTAGCCTGTCTAAATTTTGAATAAACAATGGGTGAGTGTATGAATATTGCTCTATGCCATCAATAACAATAAAATCTAAAGACTTAAACTCTTCATTGATTTGTTCAACTTCATCTTTCTTGTCAAAGTCTGTGATGACTGAAATTAAGTCTGACCATTCATAATATTTGGAAGTTAAGTTTTTTCTTATTGCAGATTGAACCATTGCAGAAGCTATGAAAGTTTTACCACTACCACTCTTACCATCAAAAAGTATAGAATGAAGTTTTGTTACAATATTTCCAGTATGCTTAATCCTTGGACTGTAGCCTTGACAAATACGCTCGAAATACTTTTCGTAGAATTTAAGCAAAGTTATAACTTTTTGACTTACTTGTTCTTCATTACCAAGATCTCTACCTAAAGAATCAGTGCGAGTGTTCCAGTCATCCAATGTTTTTCCAAAATAAAGTTGAGGCACGTTAGATTGGCGATATAATATTTTAAAAAATCTTTCTTTTTCACAGGAGCACATTACAGCTTTACCTTTGTAATTTATTGTGTAGCCTGAATAATCACAAAGTGTACAACCTATACCTCTGTTCATTTTAAATAATCTAGCACCATCTTTTAAATCTTTGGTAGAGATACCTAATATTTCTGAAAAATCTGCATCAGCCATTACAAGTCATCCTCATCCCTATTATATCTCTTCAATTCAGAATTTCCATTGCTTGCGTTTCTTGCTCTCTCGCTAGCCCAAGCTCTCAAGAAATCAATTTCTTCACGCATAAGTTTGGAAATCGGGACAGACTCTTTAATTGATTGTGTAATGTCAAAAGTTGTAATGTCTCTTTTGTTATCACTGAAAGCTTCGTACAAAGAGCTTTCAATTGCTGCTTCTATTTCTGCTCCTGTGTAATTTTCAGAAAGTTCAGCAAGTTTATCTAAGTTATAATCTTTGGAATCTCTTGCTCTTTTTTCTAAATGAATTTGAAAAATAGTTTTTCTTTCTGAAAACTTTGGCAAATCAACAAAAAATATTTCATCAAATCTACCTTTTCTAAGTAGCTCAGGAGGAAGCGAAGTTACATCATTGGCAGTAGCAACAACAAAAACTGGAGCTTTCCTATCCTGCATCCAAGTAAGCCAAGAGCCTAAAACTCTACTTGTTGTACCACCATCACTTGAAGATGAAGCTTTAGTGCCAGACATCCCTTTATCTATCTCATCACACCAAAGGATACAGGGAGCAACACTTTCTGCAACTTTGAAAACTTGTCTCATATTTTGTTCTGAACTGCCAACAAGCCCAGAAAATACTTTGCCCATATCTAACCTTAGCAGTGGAAAATTCCAAAAAGATGAGATGCCCTTTGCAAATAAAGATTTTCCAGCCCCTTGAATGCCAACAAGCAAAATACCCTTTGGATTGCTAGGAAGCCCATATTCGACAGCTTCTCTTGAAAACGCATCTTTACGCTTACTAAGCCATACTTTAAGGCCTTCTAAGCCTCCAATACTATCCATATTTATACTTTCATCAATCCAATCTAAAAGACCAGATTTTTTGATAATATCTCTCTTTTGCTGCGATATAGTTTCAGGCAATAATGAAGAATGCTTAATCATACAATATGTGCATACTTGCTCACATTCAGTAAGAGTAAGACCCCGAAATGAATTAATAATGTTATCCATTTCTTCTAAATTATATGATGTTTTGAACTTTGCAGATAGTTCCGGTCTTTTGCTTGCTCTTTCCAGCAAGTAACTAATCTTTTCGTTAATTTCAAATTTTGTTGGCAGAGGGAAATCAATTAAAGGAATAGATTTTTCTAGGTCGTTTGGTAAATCTAATGCTGACGATAAAATTATGATAGCTTTATTTTGAACAGTAAATTCATTCACTAAATTTTTGATGTGTCTGATAATTTTTATTTCAACTTGCCCACGATAGTTTCCAGAGCCAAAAAATTTATTGAAATCTTTGAGTACTAATATGCAAAACTTGTTTTTGGGGACAATTAAATTTTGAAACCAAGATAATACTTCTGTCTGATCTAATTGTTTGTCGTTTTCTTTAGATGGTAAAAATTCTGGAAAAGATGATTCTAGTCCTGAAACAATGTCCCATTTTATAAGGTCCCAAGAAGTATCAGCTTTAGAACACATTTGCTCTAAAGCTGACAATACTCTATTCTCTTCTTGAGACACTATGTATATAACAGTTCTTTTAGATCTTACAAGTAACTCAATTTCTTCTAATGTTGTTATGCTATCCATTTAGGAACTTTTCAACTTTAAATCTGGGTTGTCCTGGATAATCTTCATTTCTCCACCAAGGTTCTGCTTTAAACTTTGAAATTCTATTGCTGAAAATTTCTCTCCAGTCTAAAAGATTAAAATTTTCTGGATAAGGGGAACGAGAGATAGATTTTTGAACAATGTCATTGAGTAGTTTTTTGTCTTGAACACTTCCTGTAGAAAGTTGCGTAAATAATTTTTCAAGACCAGCAATAAGTTGTTCATCAGATATTTTTTTGTATGTGGCATAGTAGGTACACCCAATAGGAATACCATATTTACTAAACAGTTCTTTAGATTTACCTTCAAATGCTAAAAGTTTCACATCAGGATAAAAATCTAAAAGAGATACAGTACCATTTGTGTTAATCACGTCTTGATAAAATCTGTTTAGTAAATTGATAGTTTCAGGAAGTAAAAAATGCCCAGATTTTTGTAAGATTAGGGTTTTGTTGATGAAACACCAATCAATAAACTTCTTTGTCCATTCATTTTTTTCCAAACCGTTATCTATCATAAACTCAAGAATAATATTAACGATTCTGTTGTCAGAAGTGTAAGTGATTTTGTAAGTTCCATCAAATGCTTTTTTATATTCTAAAGCAAAATAATCAGAAAAGTTTCTAGATGACCATTCACTTAAGTCTTCTGGTAATTCCATTCCTTTTCGAACAATAGTAGTGCGTTTTTTATGCCTTTTATTTACATTAAAAGGATTTGATAATTCTGACTGTAAGGGTATATGTTGTGAAAATATACCCTTGACAAAATCGTATGTTGGATCATTTACAGTTTTCATGGTATTTCTACTGTTGTATCATTAACATCAAATTTTTGCATTTCCAAAATATCTTCTCTATCTACCGCTCTCATTTTGCCTATACCATCTTCTTTGTATGTCATATAATTCAGATCAGAAATTTGAGAGAACAATTCTGCAGAGTGAGTAACAAGAAGTATTTGTAATTCAGATTCCTTGATGAGAGATTTAATAAAAGATAAAAGATTTTTCATCACACCATCTTTAGAAACTGCTGCTAGTGCTTCATCAAATACATAAATGCCTTTGTAATCATTATAAGTTCCAAAAGCAATCCTCAATAAAAAGCTGATGATTTCTTGCAGTCCGCCACCGTTTGAGCCTTTAATTGGTCTTATTACTTTTTTTCCATTAATAGTTTTTTCTATCGATGGGAGTACTGTATATAAACCAGTGAAATCATCTTCTTTAGTGGTTACTTCTTTCATTTCAAAAATAAATCTATAATCTACGCCGTAAATTCTTTGAACGGCTGATGTGAGAATATCTTCTATTGACGCTAACGCTTTGACTCTTGTATCTGAAGCTTTCTGACGTAAGAATATTTGTCCCTTACGAGTATTGTTCTTTTTTGTTTCCAAGATAATAAGGCTTGTATTTTGTTCGTCAAGGATAGTTTGCAAAGTGTTTCTTTCTGACTCTTGGCCGATGTAAAATCTTTCAAGTCTACTTATCTCTTTTTTTGCGTCAAGATATTCCAAGATCAATCTTCCTCCTGTAACTCTTCAATTTTGTCATTTATTTCTGTCAATTTGTTTTCAAGTTCAATTTGCTTTGATGCGATTAATGATTTTAATTCTTTTGGTTGGCACTGAAAATCATCAACACACTTTTGTTTGAGCGTATCAAATTCTTCTTTGTACTTATTAAGCTGTTTTGTAAGGATTTGAACACGCCCTTCTGCTGATGATTTTTTTGATTTAAGTGATTCTATTTGATCTAAAATTTCTTGAGCTGTCATTAAATATTTACCTTTCTTACTGCTTCTATAACAATATTAGTAATCTCATCAGAAATTTCAGCTTCTTTAGCCATTTCTTTGAGTGCGACGAGTTTATCATCAAGCGTTGTAAAATGCCAAGCATTAGTACGCATATTAGCTACTTTGAGCTTAAATTCTTTAGTGTCGTTTTTTTGTTCTTTTGCAAGCTGAATTTCTTCCATTTTGAAAACTTGGTCATATGGTTTAGCACATTTCAGCTTATATAGCTCTTCTGACTTTATTTCACCGTCTAAAGTGTATTCAAGAATCAATACGTTTATGTCTTTCTTAAGATTGTCTTTTGAGGCAGAGTATCTACTTATAGCACCTGGATTGATAAAACGTTTACCATCACTTCTTACTTGTTCCATAGCGTGATGAATGTGACCAGATATAACTAAGCTTGTATTTGGATGTAAAGGTGTATTTTCAAATAAGAAAGTGTATTCTTGAAATCTGTCAAGCTCAGTAGATATAGATGCGTGACAGACCCAGATTATCGCTGAAGAAGATGTCAATTTACCAGCTTTAATATCATTGTCTAAAGTTGGCAAATAATGAGCAAAAGATATACCTAATGCTGGTTCATAATCTGTTTTGATCAAGTAACCAGCATTGATTAATGTTCCTAAAGTTGTTTTCTCAAGGTTAGACGAGCTATCTAAATCGTGATTTCCAACACAAACATAAATAGGAAATGACCAAGATTTATTACCATTTGGAACACCTTTGAGAATATCTAAAGTTTGGTTTCTTAATAGTGGACCAACTTCAAATGTTTCAAATAAATCGCCAAGCAGAACTACGGCATCTACACTTCTCTCTTCTGCTACTGTAAGACATTCGATGAGCTTTTCTTTTATAGCTTCACAATAGTTATCTAGTCTATTTTTTGGTTGTTTGTCTGATAAATGAATATCTCCGACAAACATAACTTTTTTCAATTTAATGAGATTTTTCATAAAGGTTTTCCGCACGTTTCACAAATAGTGAAATTTGTATGAAGATATTCGAGCAAATCTTTTATTTTATCATCACAAGAAGCAATGATATTTTCTTCATCTTTAATTTTATCAGATGAAAAATCAATATTTTTATTCACTTCTTTGATGCTTTTCTCAATGTTATATAATCCAGAATAAAAAGTTTGCAGTTTTATGGAATCACAAATCAAGCTTCCTATCTGCCCTTCTGCAATCTCATAACTTTTTTCGTATTGATTTTTACTTTTGAAAAAATTGTTTTTAGCGTTATCAATATTTTCAACTAATTGCAGACCGTCTTTAATTTCACTGTATCTGTGTTCTAACATAGGAATTTCATTTGTGAAAAAATCTACTAGTTCATCCTGAACAGCAAGATCATTTTTGCATTTATTGAATTCTTTTATCAAGACTGAAAAATCTCTAAAGAATATTTCACAATCTTGAATATAACGCTCTATGTTTTCGTATTCTAATTGAAGATTTTTAAGTTCTTCGATTGATTTTAGTTTAGTGTCAAGGTTTTCAAATGGCTCTAACTTCTTTTTTGTATTTTCTATATCTGTATTTATTCTTTTTATATCAACAGATAGTTTATTAATTTCCGACCCTAAAAGCGTTGCAGCTTCTTCAAGATCATAAATACCAAGTAACTTTGATATTTCTTTTCCAATTGCTTCATCACTTAGATTAATTAAGAAAAGCTTATCTTCTTGTCCAGCAAATGGAAGAGCATTAGTTGAGGTTTTAGGTATGTGTCCCAAAAAATCTAGTGCTTCTTGGGGAAATTTTTTAGAAAATCTTGAATGTTTTTGGATTTCTTTACCTGCATACTGAAATTCTAATTCGTTTATGTCACCTTTAGTACGTTTGTAAGTATCACCATTTCTAAAGTTGATTGTGACGTGAGAATTTTTTTGCCCATCTCTTACATCTTGTTTTCTGAAGGTGTCTAAAAAAGCTAAATCTAACGCTCGAACGATTGCAGATTTTCCACTGTCAGAACTGCCTGTGATTATATTTAGCCCTGGTACTAGTTTTATATGAGTGTCTTGGTGGTTTTGAAAATCTTGAATATGTATTGAATCGATATGCCTATTCATCTTAAGATTATTGTAGACAATATATCTGGGAAATGCAAGTCAACAAAGTTTGTTCTTGCTCTTAATATACTAGGATTGACTGAAGAAATGTGTGGAATTTCAATTTTATATAGTTCAGCTTTATTAATTTTAACGGGGGAATTCTCTAAAGAGCAGCATTTGGAAGATTTTCCATTGTGCAATTTGTTGCAAGACATACAGGTAAAGTCATTGCTTCTAAAATGTGGAATGAGATATTGTATTGTATAGTCAAGTTCTATTTTTTTAAATCTGATAAATGTGTTGCCTGAAAAGTCTTTATTTGTAGTGCATATTTTACGATAACTTGTTTCGTTACACTCTACTACAATTGTTGATGGAATCATAATAGAATAATCTTTTGTAAAAACAAGTTTAGTATCTGACAAAATTCCTGGACTTGCTATACATCCTAAAATTTCGTTATTTGATATTATAAATCTGTGCAGTGATGGCAAAAGCATTATGAAAATAAATATAGACAGGGATATGTTGTTAACAGAGTTATACGATTTACGTTCTGTTTTAGCAGAAGCAGCATTAATTTCTGACGAAGCAAGAGATGGAAAAGAAAAGTTAGATAAAATCATTAATCTGATTATAAATTGCCCTCAAGCAGAAAATAACTCTTCGTATCCAAAACCAAAATTAAGGAGGGGTTAATGACACAAAATAGGTTAAATGACTTGAATGAGAAGATTGAAAAAGAGACAATCTCACTTTCAGAGTTAGCAGAAATTTGCAGCTCAGCTTTAGAATCATCAAGTAGGCATTCTAAAGATATCAAAAATATGCTTAATAGCATTGAAGACAAGTTGGTTGCTTTAGAAGAAAAAATCCAAGAATTAGAAGATAAATCTAATCTTGGATTCAATGTGATTTTAGAGGACGAGGAAGATTAATCTTCCTCGTTTCTCATTTTGATTCTTACAACAAAAGGTTGATCTGTTTCATAACTCGCCCAAGTATTTGAGTCTATTTGATAAACATTAGGTGAATCTGTATATGGGCAAACAATATTGATTTCATCATCCACGCTATCAATTTCTAAATTTACAACTGCTATTCTCTCTCTAACTTTTCTTTCTGCTGATTCATTAGAAGTCGAGTCATAATCTGTATTGATAAGGCCTAACTGTCTTTCGCCTTCTTCAGTAAGATCTTCATCATCAAAATCATCTAGTAAATCGATATCGTCAATTGGAACTTCAATTTCAACCATTTGACCATCTTTTTCTACTAACACAGTATGAGTGTTCATATTGTGATATGAGCCATCAACATTCATCATTTCTGCTAATGCTTCTTCAGATTGTCGCCTAGCAGTAATCTCATCAACTATAATGCCTTCTGTTTTTCTTTCCATATTTTTATGCCATATTCTCAGTAAAATAATTGCTCAATTGAAAATCAAGCCTTATTGGATAGTTTAAGCCGCCTAAAGGTATGAAAGTAAATGTTTCAGTTTTGTTTTTTTCAACATAGACTGAGATTACATCATAAGTTTTTTTGGCTGGTAAAAGTTTTGTCGTATGTATTATACCTCTGTGCATAAAAACAAGAATGCCGTCTCCTCCTCTTGGTGAAAAAGAAAGTTTCAATACTCCATTCTCATTTGGTTTTACTTGCACATTGATATTACTGCCATATTGACCATCAACTTTACCGTCAATAATTTCTCCAATTTTAAAACTATTTTTTTGTTGCAAATTTAGAGAAAATGATTTATTTATATCGTAGTCTAACTGGTAAATGTCAAGACTATTTATTTTATTATTCTCATTGCCTATTTTGCATATGACATTAGTACCTTTTTCAATTTCTCCCTCAAAAATTCCAGATATAGTTTCTTCTGGTTCTAAGACAGAAGATATATTAAGGACATTGTATATAACAGGATTAGTGAAAAAGTTTTTAACTGCTTGAGCTCCCGCATATTCAGGCCTTTGATTTGCACTGAATGATTTTTTAAGATTCTTTATTTTTTTATCTGATTTTAAATAAAATTTCTGATTTTTGTCAGTCCCATTTTTGTAATGAACAAAGTATCGAACTTTTGAATTACTTATGTATTTTTTTTGATGAAGTATTCCAGAGGTTTTTACTGTTTCAGGGTTGTTCAGGTATAATAAATAATTATTGTCTGAAAAATATAAAGTCACAAGTAATATTATTACAGCCTTTATAGAGACGAAAAGTTTATGAGTTAACGCCATTGTTTACCCCCTTAAGAATAACTTAACACACAATTGATTATTCTATGTTGTAGGAGCAGAAACTTAGGGAGAAGAAAAAAATAGATATATCACTTTCGAGTTCAACTATGTTCAATTTCAAGAATTTCAAATCAGCAGCCGATCTTTCTAAAAAAATCAATCCAGGAGATATTCCAGGATCAACTGTCGAACAAAAGGCAGCATACATATCTGAGTACTTAGATAAACAAATTGGTGACAGATTGATGTCTGGTGAAATAGACATTGATACTGCTTATAAACTTTTATCAGAGACTAAGGTCACTGGCGTTGCTGCAAACTTAGATTTTCTTGAGAAATATCGTTACAATATTGCTCAATTACTTCAACAAGCAAGTTTTATAAAATCTGAAATGAGTGAAACAGGATTAAGCTCTGAACAAATATCTCAGATGATTTTAAAGAAACTTCTAGAAAGAGTAAATCAGGTTTTCATTCCTGAGCTGATTGAGCTTAACCGAACTGCTAAGAGATCATCTGAAGAAGCTTTAAGTTTACTTTCAAATCTTACGACTTATGAAGAACCTGAGCAAATCTCATCAATTAAATTGTTTATTTCAAGAGAAATTGAACGTGAAGTAAATGAAATCGTAAATGAGTTCAGAGATATAAGAGATAGAGCATTAAAGATTCAGGGATTCGAAGATTCTGATCTATTAATTATGCTTACACATACTCCCGTAGAATCTTTGAAAGTAATTTTTCCTGACAGAAGAAAGACAGGCGGGACACCATTACCTTCTAAATTTACTGATCCTGAGGTAGTAAGGCAAGTAGAGTTTGCTAACGATGAAGTTCAAAAGTTAGCAAGAAAAGTTACTATGAAAGGTGATGCAGGATGGTCTAAAGTATTAGGTCTTTCTGAAAAATTACCACAGGAAGAACTTGAAAAATGGAAGCGTTTAGTTGATCACCCAATTAAATTCAATTTATATGAGATTGTCAAGAATGCTGGTTTGATGAGTGCTGGACTGAATGAAGACAGAACAGAAAAACCAGAGGCTGTAAAACAAGCAGGATTTAGAAATCCTGTTTTAAGAGAAAGATATTATTCTGTGTTTAGACCACAGTTAGACCCATCTACAGGCAGACCATTCTTATCAGAATCCGAAATGAGATATATGGATGAAAAATTTAGTGGTAAGTCTCCAAGCGAATTGCCATATGATATTGATGAAAGATTAGACTTCATAAAAAGATCTCA
>JACCDW010780249.1_pt1 | contig 18157 bp, 29 predicted proteins | sample 7449781 | NCBI WGS metagenome assembly JACCDW01 (sample SAMN15323449, study PRJNA562643) | freshwater metagenome | isolation source: river surface water | place: USA:Blue River Watershed | collected 2017-08-18
AACAGGGTGTTGGTTGCTACAGGTTCGAGATTTACTTTGTGCAATCTATACAATATCTAATCTCTAAAGTGGTTATATAGAAAGAGAGGGGTTGCGTGTGTTACACACGGACGATCCTCTTATCTATGCTGTTTTTGCACAACATAGATAGGAGAATTGTGAATTACAACAAACTAAAAATTAACATATGGTAACTACTATGTGGATTACCCACAATCACGGTAATAATTTATATGCCAGAGTTTTAGATGTTGTAAGATCGGTATTTATTATGTGCAATCTATGGTGTATCAAATACCTAAAGCAAGACCATAGAAAGAGAGGCTTATTGTAGTCAAAAGACGAATTACTCCATATGGACACATCCTAGACACAACAAGGGTGAACCCTCTTGGATGTATTGTATATAACCAACAATACATCTAGGAAGATTCTAATTATTATTCTGCATCACTGTATTGTTAAAATAGAATCGTTGCGCTTGTTTTTGCAATTTATCATCATCAACATCATGTACATTTTGGTAGTCACCGTCGGTAATCAAGACAAAATATTGTACACCTAAATCGTTAGCTATCTTGATATAAGGATCAAGTTCCTTCTTGGTTGTCGTTGTATTGCTGACCACAGTAATATAACCATCCTGCAATGACTTCTTGACTTCAGCTTGACACCATTCGTGTGCTGTTTGTAAGTAACGAGGATTCCAAGGTTCATCGTTGTCTACGAACCATTGATCAGCTTCAAATCTGATTAAGTAGTCTCCAACTTTACCATCTCTATTTTCAGAGATAACTAAATTGTTAACTAACCAATCAGCGAATGTTGACTTACCGCTACCTGATACACCTCTGATTATAATAAGAACTGGTTGCATAACTACTCCACGTAATCATCATAAATTTGAATTGAAATAAATTCAGGAGGATTACATTCTAGTATAAATGATTGTTTAACTGTTGAATGTAAAGCAAATATAAATGTTGTAAAATTGATTGGATCTATATTAAAGGAATATACCCCATCTTGACTATATTTTAATCCTGTACCATATACAGATATAGCATTTTTAAAAATATCAGGATAATCTCTAATTAATTTACCATTACAATCAGCTTGTGATAATTTAATTTGTAGCATAATACCACTCTGGCGTATTGTTGATTGTCCAAGTAGGTCGCTTATCATTTTTGAATTGTTTGGCACACATATATTCCCGATAAGCTTGTACAGCTACAGGTAATGGTTCTTTTGGTTTGTATTTTGCTTTGATTTCATCATACATAGCAAGAGGCACATCCGTCATACCTTGTGGCAACCGTAGAAGAGAATGTGTGTGACGGAAACTTGTTATTAATATGTCTGTGGTGTCGCCATTGTGACCAGAACCAACCCATATTTTTTGTAGTGCTTTAAGATGTTCTAGACACCAATCAAAGTTACCTTTTGCTGTACGAACCCACACACAAGTAGGATGATTAACAAAAGCTTTCTTGTATATAAAATACTTCTGTACATAACATAAACCATCTTTTTCTTCTACGGTTATGTGTTTGGAAAGATGATAGGCTGTTGACATCATTTGAGCTGCTTCGAGACGGATTTTCCCAAGATGTTGGTCACAATAGAGTGAAGCTGCGACAACAGGATCAGGGTCAAGAAAGAATAGGTTCATTTTCTTTTACGATAGAGGGGGGTTAACACCCCCTGTTATATTTACTTACTAGCAGTTAATGCATCATACTCAGCTTCAAGTTCTTCCAAACTTTTAGCAGCACGAGCTTGTTGTTTCTTAATATGAATCAATTCTGCAAGTTCTTGTTGTTGTTGTGTCAGAGAACGATTAGCAATAGCAGCATCTTGTTGGTCAAGTTTATACTGTAAAACAGCCACAATAATGTCACGCTCTAATTGCAAAGTGGTGTTAGCAGCAGTTTTTGTACGCAAATAACCTTGTACTCCAGTTTGTGCAATTTGTGCGTCTTTCGCTAATGCAGCTTGATTTAAGGTTTCAACAGGAATATCAAATAAATCTTCAACTGTCAGAACACCTTTACCAAACCCAGAGAAACGAATCTTCTGTGCTAAACCTTGTAAAAAAATAGACATTGTATTTGACCTTTATTTGTTGTAGATAAATAAAAGACGGTTTTTATGGATGACCGACAACCATATTATTATACCTTAACTCGTAGCACACGTTGGCTTGCACCTGTCACACGGACTAGAAAATCATTCCGTAACGTAGAAGAGAAGCCTAAGCCTGACAACTGTTGATCCGAGGGTTCCACTAACAAGCGTCTACCTAAAATTTCAAATACCTTGCGATGTGGGTACAAAGATTCAGTCAAGAACTCATTGTAAAAACCACGCACTACAGAGTCGTTATTAACCGCTTTTTGCAACACAAAGAAGTAATGTTTATTACCTTTGTTGTCACCACCGTTATGCCAGTAGTTAGGGCTGAGCATAGCTACAGATACAGGTTGCCAAGTATTCGTAGTTAAACCCCAAACTTCTTTGCTCTGCACAGATGTGTTGGACTCCAACGATTCGATAAATTGCAAACCTGTTGTCTTGTTAAAAACAAACTTCGCTACAGTGATGTTTTGTTTAGGTTTGAGATCAGCATTATATTGGTAGCTATATAATACACCATCGTATTCAATTTCAGCAGAGAAACCACCATTTGAGATGCGCGAACTAAAATTATTAACAAAAAAGTGGTATATACCTTCTGGCATTTTAGCAAGATCGTGGTACACAATGTTTTCAACAGCTACTTTACCATTAGGTTGCACAATATCAACATCTAGCAAACCAGAGCTAGGTGCAGCAGATCTTAAATCTGAACCTCGGAAACAGCCATAGTAAATATGTTCATAACGACCACTTTCTATAGCAGCATGAGCATCAAAATCAATATTGTTGTCGCCAGATTCGTTCCACATGATAGAGAAACGCAACACACCTGTCACCGAACCACCTGCTTTTTCTACGTTCCGCTTGATGATAGAGTCAGTTACATCACCTGTGTAATACCAGCTAAAATTATTAGACCATTTTGTAAGTGGTTTAGCATCTTTGTTCACAGGTGCAATCAAAGAGAATAAATTATTAATGTGTTTGTTCTCTAGTAGTAAATCAATGGAGGTTGAATTAGGTAAAATATTGGTAATAAAGTCATCAATACTTACTTCATCAATTTTCGCAAGCTTTTTAGGATCAGTTGGTGTATCAGCTTTAAGCACACCAAAAATAGACTGCACAGGTGGTAGTGACCTATTTAACCACAGCACATCTTGCACTGAAACATCACTAAGAACTGCATAACGTCTTGCAAAAGAATCTGTTAAACCTTCTTCTATTACAGTAGCTTCTGCTTCATTGATTTGACGCTGAGAAACAAATTGTGTCTGTGTACGTCTGTAATTTTCTGGTGCGACAACTGCTTCATATTTACGAACTGCAACATCAAGATTAACATCTTTGCTAATATCGATCAGTAATGTACCAATAGCGGAATTGCGGATTTTAGCTACACTAATCCCTACTCTTTGTGCTGCAACCCACAAGTAATTTTCGATTTGTTTTAATGTAAGAGACGTAGAAAGAAAAGCTTGTTGTTCTTGGAGGAAAGTTTCTAGCGCTGTCTTATATTCTACACCTTTGTACAAGCCTTGATCGATTAATTCTAGTACAGTCTGCACAGTTTGGATATCAAACTCGTCTAATGCACGTTTGAAGACATTACGTGGATCTCTGTAATCTTGTGGTTTACGATTAGAAACATAAGAACGTGGGACTTCTAAATACAAGTGTTCCCACTCAATTGTGTTTACTAATTTCTGTGTTTCTGGATCTAAAATGCGCTGAATATTAGATTTAAAACCTAGCTTCTGTGATTCAGGAATAAATACATCTTGGATAGTGCGAGAATAAATAAGGTCACGTAGATTATTTACTACAGACTGCCACGTGGGATCAGCAACCTCGAAATCCCAAATAGACCAGAGGTTATAATCAACATCAATAGCTACAATGTGACCATAGTTTTTAATGAAAGAACGGCAAGCATTACAGTTATGTGATTGACGTTCAGCAGCAGGAAAAGATTCGATATATGTGTCCCACAAAGATTGTCGATCAATATTTACTACATATAGTAGGGAATTGGAGCCAATTATTTGTGCAAAGTTAGCTTGAAAAACGCGCACGAAAGTATTAAAATTCATATTTTTACCAATTTAGAGGTTGTGCAGTTTTGTTTATCTACGCTAATAATAAAAAAGCAGTAAGGTACGATTACTGCAAACAAACAAACCAACTCAGGGAACATGAGACCTTCCCACCGTACCTAATGGTCAAGTCAACTAAAAACTAAAAGAAAGTTTCTAAATATCGGTTATAACCATTAGTTATAGAGATCCAATCTTTTTCTGCTAATACTTTAGAAATAGTTGAATAGTAGAAAGAAATCATAAGACTTACTTGATTAAACTCACCATTAGTTAGTGGTACTTTATCACCTGACTCTTTATGTACAAGGTTCTGTCCTTCTAAATCATAATCTAGTGTTTTCACGATTCTACTTCTTCTGTGTCTACATAATCAGGTTTATCTTTTTGGAAGCCTTCCATAGTCAAAAAGTACCAGTTTTTCTCTTTCAAGAACCATGTTTTACCTTGATGGTCAACACGAACAACTACACCTTCAGGGAGTTGGTTGGGAAATGTAGACTCTAGGGATAGTTTTTCAACTATATCAACTAAATTATAAAGATAAGGATCATTCTGAAGAACACGAATTTCAGGTACATGGTCTACACCGAGTTCAGCACAGCGAGCTTTCACAGCATCCCAAGGTAAATCCCACTGGTAGCCATCTTCATTTGTAATGGCAATTCTGTACACATATGCTTTAGCTGTACCATCAGATACGCCATAGTTATAAGTAATTTGTTGTCCATACTGCTTGATAAACTTTTTGTCGCTAGTTATCTCTGTGCTGTGAGGTGGCATAATAGGAGAACCATTGCCAACATAACCTACAATTTCATAGTAGATTTCTTCACCTTTGCGAAGCATAGGTAACAACCGATCTGCAATCTGCCATCTAAAATCATCAGAACCATAATAACCTGTATTACCAGAGTTCTTTTTGAGGATTACCCTGCGAGTACCATGTTGGTAAGCATAACCTTTTGTGGTTGTCTTGGTTTTTTCTTCTATGGTCTGCCGTAACCAATTCCATGCTAGATTAACTGGTCGCCAAGGTGTTGAGACGTTTAGATGACGAAAAACTTTAAAGATAATAGGATTATATTGTTCTTGTTCAGTATAGCAATATGCTAAACGTCCACTTGTACCGTGTAGTTTTTCAGTAATGGTAATTGTAGCACCAACAGGTATAGCTTGTACATTGCGACGGAAATTTTGTGTCTCTACGTGTTCGTGGAAAACTGTATTGTATTTGAGGCGAAGCTTGTCTTTTTTGTTTGTCGCTTTTGCTTGCTTTGTAGCTGGTGTCTCATATTTCTTGCAAATCTCAACACCACCGATTTCTGTGAACGCAAAACCTGCTTGTAAGACAGAACGATCAAAGTCGAGAAAGTCAAGAGAAGAAAGCGGCATTACTAAACCGTTAGATTTATAAGAACGTAAATTCAACGCTCTCACACGACCATTGGGATCAAGATAACCAGTACCTACTCGTTGCTTAACACCATCAACTTCAACAAACTTTTCGTAAAGCTCATTAGCTTCACAGTACTCTTTACTAAGACAACCATCAACATCAAAAAAGATTACTAAGTCATCTTGTTTGTAGTTACCAATACCAATTACAACGTGATTATTAGCAACTACAGCAATTTCCAATCTATCAGCGTTTGGGTGTGGGATAATAGATTGTACAGGTGTAATTAAAGCTTGATACATTATTTGAATTGTCCTGCAATATAAACGGTGATGGCAATCCACATCAATGATTTAATCTGTTGCAACTGTTGAGCCTCAAACCCATAAGAACTTGAAGCTGTAAAATAAGCACCAACAGATACAAAAAATGCAACAGAAATCAAAGCTAGCAACCAAAATTTAACTTGTACCATATTATACTCCACCACCAAATTCTTGTTTAGCCATTTGTCCTACAGTTATTCTTGTATTGGTATACAAAGCGGATAACTGTTTTGTTATTTCTTTAAGTTCAGCAATTTGTGTTGCAGTCAGAGAATCAACATACTGACACAATAACATATGGTCTCTTGCTTGACCAAAAGTAGCTCCAGCCATTAACTCTGTACCTGAAGACCGTAGAAAAGAAGGTTGTTCAGGTTTCTCATCAGGTTCTAAAATCATAATACCTCTATACAAATTGGATGATTGTCAGGTAGCCCATCATCAGAAAGTCGAATAGATGCTTCTTCAGATAAATCAAGTAGTTCATTACCACCTCGATCATTTACTTCTACGATTACGGATTGGTTTGTCCTTGTATTTGTAACACGCAAGATTGAACCCAAAGAGAAATGCCAACTAGCTGCTGTCATACCATAACGTGAATAAATCGCACCTGAAGCTGTTTGTCGTCCATGATACCAATTATCATAGTAAGTTGCTGTACCACATTGATCTACAACAGCAATTTTTTGTGGCTGTAGTTTTGTGCTATGCAATAGAATCGAAGCAAGTGTTTCTAACATTACCTATCATTGAAAGTGAACAGAAAAGGGCAGACAATCCCTACTTTATAAGCCATACTATTCTACATTATTTTCTGAAGACAAGATCGAATGTGTATCTGTGTTGCTTTCAGAGCTTGATACTTGTTTCTTGTACGTGCCAAAACCAATACTTCGTTTGTATTTGTTGTTAGCTTTGTTTCTGATTATTTTGATCATATTGGCGAAATGTTGGTAAATGTGTGTTAGCGAATAGAGGTAACTGTGGTTTTTGTTTTGCAAGGGCAAACATTTTGGCTAAACATCGATCTGTTTTAGGCATATTACTTACTACCACTACTTCTAAAGAAACCACCCACAAATGATAATAGTAGTGATAGACCCCATGCTTTCCAGAAATCTAAAACTGGTACTGAAGGAAATATCCCTACTAAAGCCCAGTTCCACAGCAACATGAGGATGTAAGCTCCTAAAGCAGAAAAACCAACAATAATAGGGATGCCAAGAACAATAACAACTAAAATACTAGCTGCATCGTAAGACTTTTTAGACATTTTACACCTCTGTAATGAATAATAATTGAATAACAAATGTAACACAAACACCCACAATAAACAGACCTATTGCAAGCCCGACAAAAATAAGAAAGAAGTCAATCATAAATAAACCGCCATTGTTAACCAAATAAAGTCTACAAAAACCAACAAACACCATATAATTATGATGTCAGGATTGAAAAAATCAGCTTCTGGGTACAAGCATGATGCTACAATCCCGATCATAACTGAGAAGACAAGTATGTAAAATACTTGGAAGTCAAGGTTCATACGCACCCCAGTAATATATCACAACAGTGTTCATAAACCACCACCGATTTGAAAACTTATTGTATTAAGTTCAATATAACCAAGTTCTTTTAAATACTGTTCCGCTTTTTCTACATTGTTAGTGAGATAGAATTGCGAATCATCAGGATCGGGCAAATTTTCATCACCAACCCATATAGAAGCTGTGTACTGTATATCAAAATCACCCCAAGCAAAAAGTTGAATATACTTCATATTACTTTTACAATTCCACAATCTATACAAGACTCAAATTCATCAAACGTAAAAGCTACACGACCAGAATCAGGATTATGACACTGACCAATAATTGTAGCAGTTTTAGAACCATTAGGAAAAGGTTTGCCAGACTTTTTCATTACAATAGTACCTACTTTTCATTCAATGTATTTGCAGTTAGTCACCATAACCTCCTACTATAAATGCTTGTACAGGTAGTTTGAAAAAGTGTGATAGTTTTACAATATCAACAATTCTTGCATTTTTAGGCTCAAACATATAACGCATATAAGCTTCAGTACAATTTAAAGCAGTATAGCCTAAAGCGTTACGGAGATCTAACCAAGTTAATTCTCTTTCTTCTAACAGATAGTCAATAAAATTGACCGTAGAAATAGAAGCGATTGGATAATGCTCAGCTTCATAGTCAGCAATAACAAGTGACAATAGATAGGCGAAACAACCTTCTTCAGTAATTAATGGTTTATCAAAATACTGCTCATACACTGCAAGAGCTAATTCATAGTCAGCATCATCAGTAAGTTTATGGATTTGGTAAGTACGATAATCCATCTGCACTAATAATGTTTGTACTGATGTCTGTACTGTATTACCATTACTGATCTGAAACAGTGTAATTTTACCATGTGTGTCAAACAGATGTTCACCTTCGTAGTAAAATAGCTTATTAGACTTAGGAAACTTGACAACAAGATAACCTACTTTTTGCTGTAACAAACTAATTTCATCCACAGACATCAGTTTATAAATCATTTTAATAGTGACCCAAAAGTATAAAATAAAGAAGCACCGAGTAAACCCATAGAAAAGAAAAGTTGTTGAGCCTCATTGTGTCGCAATAAGTGACACAAGAACAAAGCACAAAAAAACACCAGCGATAAGCCAGTGTTAAAATTAATAGTGGTTACAAGTTGCTGCATAGTTACGTTAAATCATCCAATCTATAGAAAGAATTAGGAGTCATCTCTAAAGTACCACCATCAAATAGAGGATCAGTTTGCTCACCTTTGATAACACCCCATTCTTCCAGCTTCGCCCAATCATCGCACTTAATTGGTAGATCGCAGTTGTTGGTGAATATCTGTTGTTGATGTGCTTCTTGGCGTTCAATACCATTTGGCTCAAGTGTGTATAAAAAGTTACTGATATTGCTAGTATTGTTAGAATATGTCATGATTAATTTTTAGCTCCACATACTGTACATCTACCTGTATCCTGATCGACCTCGCCTCCGCATTGTTCACGGTTGCCTTCGCTGTCGCGTCTACCAGTTTCTCTTGTGCAATAGTAGCTTGATGCCATAATAATCTCCTTTGTGTTAAATAAAAAAGCAGGGTTATTAGCCCTGCTGTATAGCGTCAGATTGTTGTGTATTTGATTTCGATATCAAAAGCCTTGTAAAAAGACTCTAACAACCGAAACCAAGTAGGATGTGGTTGATTGTCAATAAGAAGCCCTAGACGAGCAGGATTGAATAAATCTTGTACTTCTTGTACTTTGAATCTATCACGACTACGTTTTACCATATCTTTCTGTTGTGCTTCTGTGAGAGAATCCCATACATCAGGAGTAACAAGAAGTTGTGTGTAAAGACGGGTTAATGTGTGATTCAATGCAAGCCAAGTTTGTTTTGTTGTGTCTCCTAAAGCACCTACAACAATACCTTTCAAGTATTGGTACATGATTTCCATAGTTATAGGTTGTAGATTCTTGCTGTCCTTGAAAACAGGATTACCACAACGTACAGTCTGCTTAGCCATAAACTTGATGTGATCCTCTACAGTGTAAAGATCACGGCTAGACTTCACACCAGATTTTTTGGTTTTTGGTGTTTCGAGTTGCAACCATTCTGTGTGATTTTTCTGTAGCCATTTATGACAACGACTTACGATCTCATTGTAGTCTTTGAGCAACAACAGGCAATCAGGATTAGTTTGTAGTTCCACAATAGGTGTGTAACTATCTATAACACGTTTAAACATAGGATTGAAGTCATCTTTACCGTTTACAGAACCTAATACACCGTTCTGGTATCGTAAATCACAAGCTACAAAAGAACGGCAAGCAGACTGGATTTCTCTAGTTTTGTCTATAGGATCAGCTAACAAACGCAAAATATGTTTACCCTTTTGGCGGACAATAGTTTTGTAGTTATCCACTCTCGAATCATAGTCTTCGCACTTGTAGATACAACCCATAGAAGAAAAATGAGCTTTGCCTAATAAAATAGACTCTGTAGACCAAGTACCATCAGCTAAACGGATATCCATCCATACACGGTTGCTTTTGTCTACAGAATTATTGTACTGTGAGCCAGTGTCAGTGTGAGATAAACCTCTTGCAGTTGATTGCATTTGGTCTTTTGTATGTTGAATAGCTGCGATACGAAATCTACAAACAGTTTCTTGTACAACAGATTTACCTTGCTTTGTCAGTAGAGAACCATCAGGTCGGAGTTTATGAATCAAAGCTACAAAAGAGTCGCTGTAACCACCATTAAACATTTGGGCTGTAAAACCCTCAAAACCATTACGGACTTTATATTTCTGCTCTCTCTTTTCTACGTGTTGTGGTTTCTCTGTGCGTGATGTGAAATAGGTTGTGTACTTTGCTGTTTTTGGGTCATAGGATTGAATCGAACAAAATGACCACAAATGATTAGGTGCAGGCTTGTCTGCAAGAACCATTTCGATCCGAGTTACATCAATGTCCTGCCCATCCTCTGTTGTGTATTTAGCAGGGGTGTGTAACGGTACATAAGGTAAGTAAAACAACTCTTGGTTGTATATCTCTTGTTTCTCTTGTGCGTTAAAGTCCAAAGGCGATGAAGATTTACGGCTATTAGAGTTTTGTGCTGCACGACCACGAATTACTAGAGTTTCTTTTTTAGAGACTCGTAACTCACCTTTGTTGTTTAATGTAGGTTTTTCAGCAGGGTTATAAACCACTTTCGGCAACCAGTCTACTTTGATAAGCAAAGGTTGGTCAAGAGGTATATGTTTTTCCAAACTAAATTCAGTGTTAATAGACTGCAACCATTGTGTTATAGGTTGTGTCTGTAGCCAATTTGTATAACCTTCAGGATCGATATGGTCATCTACACGTACTTTCTGGTCACGAACATCTTGACCATTGAACACCAACCGATGTTCCACTAAGATATTATCATCTTGCAAAGGTATTAGTATATCTTCTTGAACCGTAGAAGATAAAGGTTGTGGTTCATCATTGCTTGTTTGTTGCGTAGGTTGTGGTTGTTTGGTTTCGACAAAATACAGCCATTGTTGTTTTGCTACTGTATCGTTAGAACTAGCAAAACTAAAACCCATGTTCATCTTATAAAAAGCAAAGAACTCTTCTGCAATTTGAGGGTGACCTGTCAAACCAAAAGCGATAAGTTTCTTGCAACCTTTATCAGTGTCAGTAGGGAAGTCAACAAAAGGTAAATCGCTTGTGATGTTTTCTTCTACGGTAATGTCAGATGTTTCTTGTGACTCCAGTTGTTCTGCAAATAATAACCATTGTTGATAAGCAGTTTCGTTGGAAGCGCGAGAGAAAGGTTGTCCTGTATTAGTTTTGTAAAAGTCAAAGAATTTCTGCTTGATATCAGCATGTTCTGCCAAATAGAACTGCACTAATTTTTTAGCACCTTGGACACCATTAGGAAAGTCGATCATAGTAATCTCCACTTTGGGGATAAAAAATGAAGGTGGTCAAACCTTCACAAAAAAACAGGACAAAAACCAATGTGTTGTGTTTATGTAGAGTTGACTAAGCTCTTGGCTGTGCAATGCAAAAACTACACAGCTAGGAAATTAGTTAGCCTCTTGACTACGGAGTTTATTGTATTCACCAAGGTAAGTGTTACCGAAAAGCTTCCTGTAATCATCCTTGACATTCACAAACTGCTCCTCAAACCATTCGAGAAACACAGGTGTGTAGTTAGAATCACCAATAGCAATTAGATGCAAGAGAAGCGAGATAGTAGGATTGCTGAGAAACGAGTGCTGCTGGTTAAGCTCTACTACAGCATTGAACACCGAAGCGTAATCTGTGATGATTACATCCTTGAATGTCTGTGTCAAATTGTAGGTGATACTGGTGGGTAACACATAATCTTTACCAACACGAATAGCTGACTCTGCTGTTGTTTCCCAAACATCCTCTACAATGAAAGTGTCATCTTCAGTGTTGTGGACAATTTTGTACTGTCCAATTAGTTTGTAACCGATATCAGACATTTTTTTCGATGCTGTAGCTTCAACAGTACGCTTACCATCTAAACTGCGGATTGAAATCTTTTGTGGTTCGGTGACAGTGTAATTTGTATCAACCAATACTGCGAAATTCAGAGTGTGGATGATTTCACCATCATTTTCTTCTACGGTGTTTTCCAAACGAAATGGTAGTGAACCTGATATTTTAGCATTGTTTGGATCGTAATAACTGATAAGGAAAGAAACAGGTCTTGTGAGTTTTTGCTTGTCATTAAATGAAAGTTTAGTGGTTGCCATGATTTTGTCCTTGTTTGTACGGTTATCCGTACTTGCTAATGATTGATTTTGTATTGACTTTAGCATTTTTGTGTGCTAAAATAATGAGCAGAAAGTGAGTAAACGAACTTCGTAAGGCTTCACAAAAGTTTTACGATGTGAGAGAACGAACGGTAGTAAGTATACGAACTATTCGGAAATACGAGTGCCACAGGTGTGACTACTTTTAACCCTGATAAAAAAGTGATAAGGTACGATTACCACGAAAAGCAATCAGAAGTGTAAACGGGATATAGCCTTCCTGCCGTACCGAACAGTCAAGCTGTAGGGTTACAGAGATTCAGTAACAATCTCTACTTTGACAATCCGTTCATAATGATCGAACACAAACTCTACTTGATTATCAGAGTTCGTTACACGATTCATCACAGAACGTAGAAGAGAACTTGAGGGTGACTTTGACCATTGTGAGAACTTGAGAACTGCTTCTAACAGGTTGGTTGGTAAAACAACCTCTACAAGTTCAGCATCACCAACGATACGATCAAACTCGGTAACTGCTTCTTTTGGTGTGGAAGGTAGTGTTGCATTTACCGTTATAATGTTTTCAGGTGTGAGGTCGTGGTAAATATTACATAGTGCATCTACTTGTGATTGACTTGGTTCATGACGAGTTAAACGAATACAACGCATACTAAATCTTTCTATGCTCAGGTTTGTTTTGCTGGACTACCCCTATCCTTGTTGTTGTTATAACAAGTTACTGGCTTTGGCACAGTTACAAGAAACTCAATCTTGTAGCTAGGTTACAGCAATCTCTTAGTTCGCAGCTACTTTAGCTTTGAATGGTTGTGTACAAACAACCGTGAGATCCGAAAGAACTACTTACCACTCCTTGCTATGCAAGCACCTGTAACTCTTTAACAGGTCGGTATTAAGATAGATGCGTTACCGCTTTGTCTACCGTTGAGCGTTGCGCTTTGCTTTGCTCTCTTTCGATGTACTTAATATAATCTGATGGCTAGAGAATAGCAAGCGTTTTGTTAATACTGTAACTTAACTTTACAAACCCAATATTTTCACATAGTACTCAGGATTATCTCACCCTCTTTTGTAAAGTTTTGTGTTATAATCGCTTTAATAGAACAAAGTATGCTATATGGATCAACCATTAAAAACAAAGAAAACTAATCAAAAATTTGGCATTATATATAGATGTCTGAATACAATTACAGATAAGTCATATATAGGACAGACAAGACAAGAGCTAGACAAACGTATATCTAACCATTTCATCACAACAGCCAAGACTAAGACTAAATTTGGAAATGCTTTAAAAAAGTATGATCGAGATGCTTGGCAATGGTTAATTTTAGAAGAAGCACCATTTGAAAAATTAGATCTACTAGAAAAGAAATACATTGCAGAATTTAACACTTACAAAGATGGTTATAACTCCAATGCAGGACAAAATTACAGAACTGTCCAAAAAGTAAGAGAGAAATTTGATAAAAATAACACTATCTATACCTTTTATAGTGTAGAACATGGAATTATATCTTCTACTATGCGTAATATGGTTGAAACATATGATTTAGTTTACTCAGGCATCAGCCAAATTGTGAGAGGAGAACGTCCTAGATATAAAAACTGGGTAATGGCGGAATTTAAAGATGATTATGATAGAATCTTAGGTTTATATGAGTTCTGGCATCCTATTCACGGCTATATAAAGTGTAGTTCAGCCTGCCTAGAAAAAAGATATGATATATCTCACGGATTAATTTCAAAACTTATAAGTGGTAGATATATAAGAGCAAAAGATTGGTACTTGTTAAAAAATAGAGAGAGGCATAAAGATAAACGAATATACCGTAATGTAGAATAAAATCCCAAAATAAAAGCGCTATATAAAGATATACAGCGCTCAAACGTCTATTAAATTGTAAGTAAATCAAACAGGCAAAGAAACTCGTTTAATTTTTCCTAAAAAATCAGTATTAGCTTGTGCAGCTATAGTAGTGTATACTTCTTCCTGCTGCTTTTCTATGGCAGCCAAAACTGCACTAAGATCAGACTCCAACCGAGCCAACCTCTGCTGTTTAGTTCTTGCAGATTGATTGTATCTTTCGATCATAGCAGCTTGTTTTGCTGCTTTCTCTTTGGCAACAGCTTGGTAGTACTGTAGCACACGGTTGTGAAATGTTGCACGACCTTTATCCACCAGATTATGTGGAACAGTGTACCATAGCAGAATTTTTTTGCTGCGTTTGACAATCAAAGCAAATTCTACAACATTTGCAGATTTAGTTTCGCGAATTTCATGGTATTTAGATACTTGCATTTTATAGATTCTCCGAAGTCCATTGCATGATAATTAAGTGTGTAGCAATTTTAAACTGCTGTGCTTCTTCAATATGAAGTTTACCGTTGATATGCACAGTATTAGTACCATAATACTGTGTGTAACGAGAATCATCACTTATAAACGCAGAATTAACTGCTTTACCAACATCAACAGAAACAGTACAAGTTGTATTGGCAGCAATAATTTGATAGTTATGAAACATTTTCAGAACTCCTAAAATAAACAATAAGAAACCAAACAACAAGCAGAATTATAAGTGTTTCAAGGGAGACAACATACAAATGCCGTAGAAAGAAAAAGTTCATATAGTTTGTTGGGAGTGTTGTTGTTTGTTATACTTTGATCACTCCTTACGATGCACAGTACTACCCATGCACCGTTGGGAAAGATCAAAATTTATTCATTATCATCGCTACCAGTAGTTAATAAATCGAGAACTTCAATCATATTAGATTGTAATTATCTCAACTGTTCTGTGATCTCTTCTGCTTCAGCGAATGTTGCTTCGGAAGCTTCTTGTATGAGATCAGAGATATCAGTTAAGATTTTTTCTTTGTGTTCATTATGTTCAGTCATGATTAAAACTCCTGATAATAAGTTTTTGGTGTAGTTTGTTGTTGTTCATACCGAAAAGCTCGATCCCACCACAGATAGTGTTCTGTGTTTGTGTAGGGGTTATCACATCTATAACCATCACGGCTACGCACTTTACGCGACCACTTAGCTTGTTTATTGAGATCTGTGGTTTTCTTTTTTCTACGTTTGTAAGCGTAATTATGGCTCATTGTTTATTTAATGTCCAAAATGTAGGGTTTGCAACATCTTCATGTAATGTCTCACAGAAAGAAGTGTCCCATTGTTCGTGCAAAGCAGTATGTGCAGGATAAGGATTGTCACGGCGCGTTTTGCCTGCTTTATAAGCTTGCCTACCACAGTCACCAGCTTTCATAAGTTGCATGATTTGGGTAACACGGTCTGCATCGTTAAAATCTATCATGATTAATCAACCTTATTTAAGTGTAAGAAAGCTTCCCGCCAATTAACGCGACACAATGCTGCATTGATTAAATCAGTTTGGATTGGGTTGGTATCATCTGTAGTTAGTACAACAGATTCTATATATCCTCGAAAGTCATCTTGGTCGTTGTGACTTCTTGCAGTGGCAAGGTATTGCTGGTTGTTTTCAATTTCTAACACTACAAGAAAAGTCTCGTAGTTGCTAAAACCTTGGTATAGTTCATCAGCTTGTGTTATCATAATGAATAAATCCTAAATATGAAACTAATATGATGTTACATCTATACTGTATAACTGTCAACAACATTTAATGATCTGTAATGGTCGAGAAATAAATCTGAAAAATAACTAACAAAAAAATAAGATGTGCTGTATAGCCTTTATTTTGCATTTTAAGACACACAAAGCATAAGAGGATAGAATATATCTAAAATATGCTAACAAATCTTAAAACACGATATAACCGCTATACAGGGTGATCTATACCACAGTGAGAGAAAGAATACGCTCAGGACACAAGTAGAATTGTTTATAAGGTATAGCAGGACTGTCAACTGTTTTCTGCATAGTACCTTTCTTAAACACAATAAACTGATTGCCGCAGACCATAGAAGAAAAAGTGGGTGTGTAACAGTTTCCCACGACCTGCTTGCACAGGTTTCGGCTACCACTGTTAAGGCAGACTCATCAGGTGGTGGTCTACAACCGTGTTATAGTACCTCCTGTATTACGAACACAAGTAGCAACATCCCTCTGTACTTGCCAGTCACCCGATAAATCTACAAAATGAACTTTGCAAGTTGCATCGGTAGGTAGTTGTCTGAAATTACGGATTTCCCCATCAGATAGTAGAACAATCTCTGACTTGTGTAAATCAGGGTCAGACTGTAAGATCTCCCAAGCTGTACAAACTACTTGACCATAACTAGTGCCTTGCCAGTAGTTATGTGTGTTGCAAACGTGCAACATAATATCCTGTGCATTGTCTTTTGTGACTTGCCCTTTGTAGAAAAAGTCGTTACCAAACATCGCTAGGTGCAGTGTATCACCATGTTGTACTACTGATTGTATAGAGTCGAGAAGCACAGCAGCTGCTGATTTATCCCTCGAACCCTGCATAGATGATGAGCAGTCTAGCAATAAGAAACGAGCAAATTTACGTCTTGCTTTTTTCTGCGGTACAAGAACTTGAGACTGATTGGCTACAAGCCGTGCCAATCGTGTGTTTGTGTCATATACATACTCCGACCGTGCCATAAAACGAGCTTCTTGCAGTGATCTATTAGAACGCTGTTGAGCAAAGTCTGTACGTTCATTGGTATCTTTGTTTTTGCCTTGGTTGTAAGCAAGCTTCTCTTTTAGCACCAAAGCTAGAGCAGCTACTTGCCCTAGAGCCTTCCTTAGTGATTTGCTGTGTAGACGAATATCATCAATCTGGTCTTCAGTACCTAACATAGAAGACAATAGCGTAGCACCGTCAGATGCTTCTGCTTTTTCTTGACCTCTACCAAACGTAGGGACAAATTTATTGTCAGGTGATTCTACTTTATTGCGTTTATCTGTGTTAGGTAAGCCACCTGCAGCAAAAGCTTCGTTGATCTTGAGTATATCTTCTTCTATGGTATGGGACTGCACCCAACCGCAACGGATGCAATGCAGTACAAACTCCTTAACACTAGAATCATAAGCAACTTGCTTAAACACAGTACCAGCAGGATCAGACTTGTAAGACCAACTCCCTGTGTTAGCAAGAGCAGTATGTACAGCATCGCTAAAAACCGTAGAAGAGAAATCATGATACTTGCTTTTACCTATAAGCAGGTGATATAAATCCTGTACCACAGTATAGTCAAAACGCAAACCACCAGTAGATTTTCTACCTAGTTCATACTCCGAGGGGATGATGATATTTGTAGGATTGGCAATTCTGTGTGTCATTTAAGCCTCCACAAACTGTTGATCGGTGATGATTTGCCATCTGCACAAACGTTTGCCAAACATAGACTGCACACAAGCAACTGCCTCTGGGTCGCTGTCTTCGTAGGCATATACAAGCTGTTTGACTTTAGTATCTAACAGTTGCATTTCTCGTAGTCCCAACCCATCAGTATCAAGGTCTGCCAAAATCTCAATCATACTGTCGATATCCAAATCTTGTGCTACAAATACTGGTTCAGGTGTAGGTGGTTCAGGTTCTTGCCACCATATTTCTGCATCACGGAAATATGTAGTCATAGGCTCAGGGTAAGCCCACGATGTATCAAGAAAATGTCGTAGTGTCAACGGTTGTTGGGTTGATTCTGCCCATGCTTCGGTGGTTGACAACAAATGTAAAGCGCTACGGGGACTCATGTAGTCGTGATTGGATTTGTATTTACTATGTGCTTGTGCAAGAGCAGAAGCGTACAAAGATGCTACTTGGTAGTTGAGATATGGTTTGACTTTCTCTAGTAAATCTTGCCAGCAACCTGTATCGCGTAGTTGTGCAGGCGACCACTGTAGTTGATAG
>JACCDW011277242.1_pt1 | contig 18151 bp, 19 predicted proteins | sample 7449781 | NCBI WGS metagenome assembly JACCDW01 (sample SAMN15323449, study PRJNA562643) | freshwater metagenome | isolation source: river surface water | place: USA:Blue River Watershed | collected 2017-08-18
CAACTCCGATAAACTGGGGTGGAAAGGCGGTGACTATTTTAAATTGATAAATGTAAATGGTCGCCAAATGTTGATTAAAGTATGTGAGCTTGAAAAATTTATAGTTAAAGGAGCCACAGAACGTGAGAAAACTTAATGAATGGTATGACAGTTTACCCGAACATACCAAAGAATATTTAAAACGTCAGCCTGTATGGCATGACAGAGATCTGTATAAATCTTTAGCGATAGGAGCGGTCGTGGGATTTGTCATAGGATTCGTTGCAGGCTACGAAGCAGCCTGGAAGCCTGTGGTTCAGACTTTTAGACCTTTAATAGGATAATGCTATTTGAAGCGTTTATAGTTTTTTATTTGCTGGAATGTTTGGTGTTAGTTTCTGTGGCCATGTGGTATTTTCATGAGCCAAAGAAACAAGAAAAAAGAATGTATAATCCCTGGGGATTCTGGGACGAGGAGAAATAAATGGATGTAGTAGAATTAATTAACAAATATGGATTTCCGATAGTTATGGCTGTTGGTCTGGGATATATTATCAAGTATGTCTGGACATGGAGTACCCAAGAAGTTAAACCAGTTATCAGCGAAGCCAACAACGTTCTTATCGCCCTAATCGATCGTATCCGTATGCTAGACAATGACCTTATTCGCTTAAATCAAAAGGTCAATACTGTGTTACATCTACGAGGTAAGATAATCGAAAGTGATCGTGTTATGGAACAGATGAAAGTTGAAAAAGAAGCTAATGAAAGATTTGAAGAAGCTGCCCATCTCGACGATAACAAATCTAAAAAGACGTAGCAATAAATTCCGCTTCAGGGATACGTGTATGTGTATTTTTAGACCCTAACACTACAACTATCCTGCGCCCTATATCTGTATCCAGCATCATTACGATACATCCTCCGCTGGCTCTAATCCAACCCGTTTTACTTACAATAAACTCGTGACGTTTTCCGATGATGGGATTTGTGTTACGGAATATCAACCATTTCTTCTTTATCTTAATCTTTACTTCGCTCATGCCGCTGGCTTCGCGTATTTGCGGATAATATTGTGCAGCTTTAACTAGTTTAACAAGATCATAAGCTGTGCTGGTATTCATCACACCTAATCCGGTAGGATCGGAAAATTTACTATTGATCATTCCAAGTGATCGAGCTTTCAAATTCATAGCACGTATGCAGTCGGATCTACCACCCGGATATCGTTGACATAAAATTTCTGAAGCTCTGTTATCAGAATGAACTATGGCTAATTGAATTAATTCTTTACGTGTATAAGGTTTAATAAATTCATCTAGATCTTGATCAGCATCTAACACTATCATCACAGTCATTAATTTAGTAATACTGGCAATACTGCGTTCTTGATAGATATTTTCACTTTGAATTATGTCGCCGTTGTCGTTGGCCACTAACCAACTAGTGGCAGTGATGTCTTTTCCAAAAATAGAAAAGGACAGAAATGTCAATAGTAAAGCTATTAATGATTTCATTTTATCTACAGATACTAAAAGATTTAATTCCGTTAAGACTAAACTGACTTAGGAAATTTTCCATGTCGTCATTGTAGCTGATCAATTTAGCTGGATACATAAATTTGTATTGTAGCATCAACCATACTGAATAGTCAAACCACCAATCGATAGGAGTATACATTATTTTTCGTGGGCTATAAATTCGCCATTCCAGTTTGCCGGAAGGTCCTGCTGTTTCATGAACTCGCAACGTTCAATCCAAATCTTGTAATACTTGTCCATCTGCCCGCCGAATGTGCCTTTCATAGTTTTACACATAGCCGCGGCATCGTCAAACTTCTTAGCCTTGTAAAGAGATTGCATCTCGTTATACTTTACTAAGTCCTTGCTCCAATCTTCACCATTGGGACGTAGTGCTGTATAGATTAAATCTGCTACACTCTTGCCTTTTGGTTGTAAGTTATCAATGCACAAGTAGAAGAAATCGTCCTTGGTTCTGTTGTATGTTTCAGCACCGATAATACATAACACACCATAAGCCTTACAACGTGCTTCTAAACGTGCGGCGGTTGACACCATATCGCCTAGGATGTCATAACTGTGTCTGTCAGTTGAACCCATCTCACCAATGAAGCCAATACCTGTGTTACAACCCCAACCCATTGCGGCTGGTGGTAAACCTTGTGCTTCCATTTCTTTTGTATAAGCATCAACAGCGTCTAACATCTGTAGGCCAACAGCAACAATGGTACGAGCGTGGTTAGGATCTTCAATAGGAGCACCATGTATGTGCATTGACGCATCGCCTACATACTTAATAACCATACCCTTGTTGTCCATGATAGGACGACTGATAGCATCCATGTAGCCGTTCATGTACTTGCCTAGTCCGCCTACATCATCACCGTAGTGTTCACCAATTGGAGTAAAGCCACGTAAGTCTGAGAACATTACACTAACGTCTTTGCGAACACCACGCTTGATTAAGTCTGGATCTTTCTGTAACATCTCTACTACTTCTTTAGAGCAGTAGCCAGCAAACTGTTTCTTAATAGCCTGCTTCTGTAAGAACTCACTTACAAACTTGACACCATAGGCATGCAGAGCGACCACAAGTAAGCCAACTCCAGGGGCAGTAGCGTCAAATAACCATAGATAGAGATCGAACACAACCCAACTGCCAATAGCACTGCCAGCGATAAGAATAATTGTCGTTGCCAAACCAACATAAACAAACCTCGTTAAAAATATTAATAATATACCTGCTAGGGCAAGTGTGATAATTTCAAGACCGTCAGCATAGTCTGGACGTTCTATTACAACATTATTGAACATCGTACCTAATAATGCTGCCTGCACATCCTGAGGCCATACGCTGCCCACAGCAGTAGGTACAGGATTACCTAAACCGGCTGCTGCAACACCAACTATAACTACAGCACCCCCGAAGTCTTTAGGCAATTCAGTCATTGATGCTGTTTTATTTTTTTGACTCCAGTCGATCCACACACGACCCAATTGATCTGTAGTGATTGGACCAAACTGCGGAATACGCATTTTCTCTACACCACCTTCGAACAGTTTAACCTGTGTAGTTGAATCGCCGGCAGCAACACGTAGAGCTTCCATGGCCAGACTAGGATATACACGACCATCTACTGCTATTACCAAAGGTAGTCTACGATTCACACCGTCAACTTCTGGCAGAGTGTTTACAATACCGACACCTGCAGATCTCTGTTCCAGCAAAGGTATGTTAGCTATAATACCCGGATAGGTAACGATCATTTCTGAAAATTCTGCACCTATTACAGCCGTGCCTGGTTGTTTGGGAATATTTTTCATTCGATCCGCAGGCATGTTCGGTAGTACTACAGGGAATTCGTTTAATGTTGCTGCTAATGCTCCGTCGCCGCCTTGACGATCTTTTTCTGTCATTAGTACATTGAACACTACTAATCCTGCGTTTCTACGATACAGATCCTCGATCAATTGAGCATATACTTCTCTATTAAATGGCCATTGACCATATTTGTCTAGAGCGTTTTCATCTATGTTTACTGTATAGATGTTATTGTCTGTAGGTGCTTTATTGGTGATTAACGTGTCAAAATAACGTAGTCTTACACTTTCTATAAAGACAGGATCAGCAATTCTTATACTTAAAATAAGTGCCAATGTTATAACCGCTGTCCACGGGCTGGTAAGGATTTTTTTTAGCATCCAATATTTACCTAAAAAAAAGCCCGCCGAAGCGAGCTTTTAAGTTGGGCTATGCCCTGTTATTGTTATTATTAGAATCGATAAACTACATTTGCCCCATAAACATTTGAACCGCCTTGATTTGTTTCTAATCTATCTGCACGGATATTGAATGTTAGATCGCCTTGCTCTTTTGTTAAGCCTACTCCGAACTGGTTTACACCATCTGTATGATGCAATGCTGTAGCATTAAACATTCCATATTTGGCAACTGCTCCTACTGTGGCATAACCATAATCTTGATTAAGATTATTGATTCTGTTAGACACAGTCACGCCCGGTAATACATCGATGTTAGCGTTATAACCATTAGCTGATCGCTGTCCGTATGTCCCACCGATAACTGGACGAACTATGCCTTTAGGATCTAATGCTGGACCAACTGCCTTTACACTCACGCTGGTATCTTGACCTCTAGTTTTACCAGTGACATTAGGCAAGCTAGTGTTGAATGCCTGTGTGTCTAATAACCTAGTATCACCGGAAGTAGTAATGTTTACGCTTGGTGTCGCAGATACGTTATAGTCAGTCATGCTGTGTTGAACAGTTCCGCTGATATCAAAACCTTTAACATCTTTCTTAGTCAATGTAGCACCTAACTGCACAGTTTCTGAATTTACAGAACTAGCATTACCAGATAAACGTGTGTCGATCTTATTAATACCTAAGCCAAGATTCATATCACCTTCAATGTCTTTAGCATGTCCCACACCAAACACTGTAGAATGTCCGCGATAACCATCTCTGCTGTGATCGTAATATTTGTAAGTCAGTGTCTTACCAAACTCTGCATTTCTATTGATCATTGCCTGTAATTGACTTACGGTTGAGATTTGATCTGCTCTTAGACCAACATCAACGGCATAGCTGGCTGTTCTACCAATAGTATCGTTGGTTACTATGTCATAATCACCTGTGACTGTTGAGTTGGTTACAGTTGTTGAAGATGTATCTGTGTAACTACTTGTTGGTGCAAAGTCATTTGAGTTTACAGTGGTAGTAGTTCTGTCATAGGTAAATCTTGTAGGAGTTGTGATTGTATACAACTCGTTGGCAGTGATAACACCTGATGTAGACACTGTCAATGTCTTACCATTGTTTACAGAAGTTGGGGTTGTTCTTGTATTAACTAGACTTGAATTGTCAATACCGTTAGATACCCACACTGCATCACCGATTGGAGTGCTTCCAGTAGACACATCGCTATGTGTAACATCTAGGTTGTTGTAATATGTTTCTGATGCTGTGATAGGTGTTCCAGCAGCACTTGTTGTCGAACTGTCGCTATAGGTAGTTACTACGGTAGTTGGTGTTGTTGTTATACGACCAATTTCTGTAGTTGTTAGACTGTTGTAGTTTCTTGTTAGTTTATTACCAGCAATCAAAGAAGTAGAAATCACTACAGCATCACCTGTAGTATCAGCATAAGTTGGAGTTCCGTTGACTGTGCTTGTGCCTGTCACAGTCGGTGTACTACCTCCTGTAGAAGCTGCGGTTGTCGCAGAACCTACGTCTACCAGTGTTCCGCCACCTGGGGCAGTTCCTGGTGTACCACCACCAGCGCCACCTGTTACAGCTGAACTAGCTGCGCCGAACGCACTTGGTCCAAAGATATAAGCATAACTGGCTGTTAGTGTGTCACCGGCATTAACACCTGTCCATGAAAATGTTAAACCAATAGTATGATCATTGGTACAATATAATACACCTGTACCGCACGATGCGTCAGCATTAGTATAACTATCTGCCTGTGTATTCCATACGTTAATACCAGCCGCTACGTTCGAAGCCGCAGAATATAAACCTAGAGCATAACGTGATACTGTGGCTTCTGAGAATGCCACGTTAGTTGAAGGAATAGCACCGTAGCCTAGAACGTTGTCTGTGGCAGAACTATCGCCTGGCATACCTTGGCTGTCTGGATCAATAAATTTAGCAAAGTAAACATTTGACGCTGCGCCACCTGCTACGATAGTAGAGGTAATGTCAATGTAAGGTTTACCTACTCCTAAGGTGTAGGCATTGGCCACTGACCAACTATTGCCTCCATAGCTAGAAGCACCAGTCCAAGTTAGAGTAGTATCACTATTGCTCAGTGTTAGTCCGCCAGTTTTGGCGATGCCTGTTATACCAGTGTTGTTATTAGTTTTGTTTTCCGAACCTACCTTTAGAGAAAAACCATCGAAAGGTGATCCAGGTGTTAGATAGTCATAGGCCGCATTAAATGTTCCTGTGCCTGTAGGATCGAACAATAGTCCAGGACTGGTTCCGCCGCCTGATCCCAATGTTCCTGTATTCGTATTAACGCCTGCTTTTACCCAGTCGTTTTGCAACAAGCCCATACCTGTACCTGTTATAGAGGCGGTCTGAGCCATGGCACCCGATGATACCATCAATGCCACTATAGTGGCTATTATAGTTTTTTTCATTTTCGCTCCCCAACTTTTTTATTATTTGTTTGTGTTGGATATAATATATTTAGAGTAAAGTTACTCCAAAAAAACTGCTGAGTTAATTTTGTGTGATAATTACGGTGCTGGTTGAACCTTTATTGACGTTTTGTATTATAGTCTGTCCATCTTGTATCAATGTATAGGTTGCACTCTTGGTAGTATCAAATGTCACTGTGGCGTTGTGCGTTCCTGCTTTATATAATGTGACTTTAGATTGATCATCATTGAAATAATACATTAGACCCATAGATTTATTTGCAGCATATCCAGGTAGAACGGGTATGTCTAACTCGTCAGATAATAATGATGCATTCTGTCTGTCCAATTCATTCTGGGCATAGAAATCTAATAAGTCAACATTTAAGTCATTGCGATCTAATGCTTTGTTATCATCTAATTTATTCTCATCTAGCTTGGTATATTTTAATAGGTCTACATCCAAGGCATTGAAGTCTAACAAAGATTTTTCTTTCTTAGCAGTTCCTGCTTGTTCAGTTTCTGCTACTTCTTTTGGTTTACTAATGATCAACATGTTATTGATATTCGCTTGATCAATTTTTATTACAGTCGGCTCCGAAGGAGGTGCATATGCACTGTTGACCAGAGTAGCCTGATAAGGAACATCTAATAAAACTATACCTGCATAAGTACTAACTTCGATAGCACCTGTGACACATCCCTTTTCATCACAGCTTGGCAATAACATGACTAGACTACGTCCTAGTTCGTCTACAGTCATTGAAAAGTCTGTGCCACGGACAGCAATACTAGCAGTTGGTGTTTTAATCGCTACCTGCTGGGGATTGTTTTTAGCAATCTGCCCACTAGCATAACGAGCTGTTCCCAGCGCCATCTTCATACCTAGTTTGCCCGAGCCTTTCTTGGGATCATAGACAAAATCGTCTATGATGATTTTAGAATGCTCTGTCAATTTAACCGTTGTTTTATCCTCGAAGGTTAACTGTGCTTTTGCTCTTGCAGTGCTGACAGCGTCATTCATTTCTACAGTCGTGTTTAACTTAGCCGAGATTGATTTCTTATCTCGGATTATTTCTGTCGGCCCAGTCTGCTCAGTAACTTTACCTACTGCGGCAAAGCTATCAATCGGACTGAGTAACAGAAATAAGGTTGCTAGCGCCGTTGCTGGTAATAACTGCATTCTTCGCTGATGCTCCGCTCTGTGTCAGTGTTACTGCATTGGCAACACTACTAGTTCCACTTCCTGAAACTGTAATCTCTCCTGAATGTAAACCTACTCCCGATGCTGTGTGAGTTACGTTGTTATAATTTCCATTTATAGAAATTTTACTTTGTACCACGCCACCGCTCAGTGTTTGAACAGTATTGTTATTATTACCTGTGATTTCAGATCTAATAACGCTGGCATTACATGCTGAACTTAGTGCAGTTCCACAACCGATAGTTTGGTTGTTATTGCTACCGTCTGCTGAAACTACCACAGTTGAACCTGTGCCATTGGTCTCATTATTAATAATCATGCTAACCGTGTTACTGGCACCGATTTGGCTGATAGTTACATTATTAAGATCACCCCTAATAATCGCAGCATCATCTGCGGCTCCTAGACCTCCAACGTTACCATTAACTACGTTGCCTGCACCAGTTTGTGTTACAGAAACACTTGAATTGTCTCCAATCTGTTCCATGTACACATCGTTAGCGTAGACTCCCGATGTCATCATTCCAGATGCCATTAGAATTGCAAGTAATTTTCTCGACAACTTGCCACGGCCTGTTTTACTTTTGATCATTTTTGATCGCTCCTTGGCGCACTATTATTGTTTTTATGCACCTTAATATATTGACTTGGTATCCATCCCTCTACTTTATTAAAACGAACACGAACAAACCATCTTTCTTGTTCGATAACTTCAACCTCGATTCCAGGTTCTAGTTTGCCTAATGTATCACTGGCTCTGTATTTTTGCTTTCTAATATTGACCCAATCCTGAATCACACCTTTTTGCTTTTGTTTTTCAGGTACTGATACATTAGTTTGTGACTCCTCTTTGGAAGTTCCTTTAGATTGCTGTTCAACATCTCCGCGTTCATCGGATTTTTCTGCTCGTTGCTCGGTGTTTGGTACAGACTTGAGCTCTGGAGCTTTTTGGGATGTCTGTGGGGTTTGTGGTTGAACCAACTCATCTTTCTTTACCTCCTCGGGGATTACAGGTTTAGTCTGCTCTACAGTAGGCGGCGTAACTTTTTCTACTACAGGTTTGGCTTTTTTATATCTCCATAACCCTTTCTTTTCACCTTCTACAATCATATCGTAGACTGCCTGTTCTATAGCTACACGCACAGCATAGGTAGTTGGTTCATTAAGTGCCGCACCGTTTTCCAGCTCAATGGCTTTCGTGCCAGCGTCTACAAAACGAAGAACTCCCACGTTGTGTTGTGTACTATAAATCGTCTTAGATACAGCATTAGTAATCAATACTTCGCCACTGTTGACACTAACCAGTCGCATAGATATCACAATCTCATCTACTCTGTATTGTTGACTTCCGCCGATACCTAAGAATCTCGCTCCATTACCTCCGGAGCGAATGTTGGAATCATAACCGATGATACCACCTTCGATCATAATTCCAGCCACTGTCATCGGTTTAAGGGGCCTAGCGTCTTTACCCTCGTAAACTTCCCGTTGGTTGCGAATCAATTGTCTTTCTTTAACGAGGTTATCTAACCCGACTCGTTCAACCACCTTAAACCAATTCTTTGAGTCCTGGAGTGATTTGATTAGAAACACTTCAGCACCCTGTGTCACAGCCTTGCTGAACACAGCTAACTTGTCGTTGGGCTTCATCTGCCCGGTCTTATCTAAAAATCCGTAGACCGCTATGGTCATTGGAGGTCCATCTAATTCTGGTAATGTGCTAAACAGGCTTTCTCTTGCTTTTAGTGCTATTGGTTCTTCTTTGGCAAGTTCCAAATGAATATTAGCACAGCCTGACAAGGCTGCTGCTATTAGTAAAGATAAAACTACTTTCTTCATTAGAATGCAAAGCTCGCTATAGGCACGACTATTTCTGTGCGACTACCGTTAGATTCGATGATTGTAAGGGTAACATCAGTGCCAGTCTTGACCCAACTGATGTTAGTTCCTTGGAAATTCATAGTTCCGCTATCACCACCACCTTCGGAAAACATCTGATCCGCTAACTGTTTAGATAGTTGTGCGTAGATACGTGCTTCGACGTTGACTAAGAATTTGCTTAGGTTTGTGCTTTTGGCTGCTGCTTCTGCTTTGGCTAAGGCCGCAGCTTCTTCCGCCCTGATTTCTTTCTTCTTATTCTCTTCAAGTTGATAGATAGAAAGAACGTGCTGACTGTATCCATTGCCTGGTATAAAGGCAGGACTTTGAAATTGATGAACTAGCTCTGCTTGAGCTAAACTACTAGCAGAGACTAGCGAAAATAAAACTAGTGCTCTTTTAAACATGATTCGCTCCCGGTACTCGGTATTAGTATTTAGAGCGAATTTGTTCTAGATTAAGTTAGTAGATTATTTGTTGTGCCCGGGAACAAATATTTTAGGATATGTTTCTCTGTTTTGGCCAGCTTGTCTGCCGAACAGATAGCCATAATTAGACGGACTCTTGGGTAGACATCCCCATGTTACGAAATCATCCGCTGATTTACTGATATAGAATTTTCCAAAACCTATAACCATGATCGGCATGTTTATGCTTGTTTGATATGCAGTGAAACCTGCCTTCCACCAAGGAACACTTAATAAGCTCCAATTTTCAGCTTTCTTTTGTTCTTTGATAGTTTTAATTATTTCAGTTGCATCAACGCCTCGTGCTTTGAATGCAGCAAGAACATTGTTTGTTGTTTCTTCGATGATTTTTTGATTTTCTTCTATTGACGGATCTAAAACAAGATTAGCTACGACGTTGGTAATTAAACCAGGTTCTGATCCTCTAGCAGCTTCGCCCAACTCTATCGATTCTGATGTAGCTTTAGTTCTCTCATCAGCATACAGTCGAGCATTATTTCCTTTGACTTCTATAGGTTGTCCGTTTACTTCGATATCTCCTGGTGCTTTCATTTTAATGTTTGGAGATAACATAGACAATCCAAATTCTCCTGCACCTAATGTACCTTTTTTAGGCATTTTGTAAACTGATTTGACAGACTCAAATAATTCAAATGCTTTATAAGCCACAGGGTCGGGTATCAGTTCTGCGATACTGCCAGAGCTTCCTGATTGTAAAGATTCTGTAACAACAAAACTTTCGCCGCTTGACCATTTTTCTAAGAAAGCATCTAGCTCTTCTTTGGCCACAGGCATTTTTCTTAATACTTTATTAAGTATTCCTTGATTCAGCTTTTCAAATGCAGCAACATCGGTGTCTTTTTTAGAAATTTCTCCTATTAATCCACTGACTGCCTGTTTTATATGGGGTTTGTTTAATATTTTATAGATAAAATCTATGGTTTCCGGATCCTGCACTTCACCGGCGTTTAGCTTATCCAGGACATACTGCAATTTTTGATTAACTGCACCAAGGTCTGAGGATTCTTCTTTTTCAGTTAGGAATTCAAATGCTCTCATACGATTATTTATCGTATTTCGGGGAACAGGCAATCCTGTATGAACACACGAACATCGTCTTCGTCAAGTCCTAGGCTAGTCATTACACGAGGTGTATGCGGGTTTTGTTTCTGATTCTGAGCATAAAAGTTCTGTTCAAATGTGCTGTCCGCTACTTTGTGATTGGTTTCACCCACGGTTTCTAAGTAATGGTTTACTAGTATGTGTGCTAGGCTGCTGATCTGAGATAGTTCGCTTTCGTCACTGACATTACCCGCAGCTACCATGCTAGAGCTGAATATACGTTGTGCCCAGTCTGGAAGTTCTCGTTTTTTAATCCATTCATATCTGCTGACTTCTTCAGCAAAATATTGGATCATAGGATGATCACGATCTGTAGTAGGACTGTAGTCAACGAAACAGCCTGTGATCTTATTCTTACCGGCTATAACATCAAATCCAAAGATCGGAGCAGAGTTATGTATATGAGGGAAAATGCAACAATGCATCATCCATAATCCGCGAGTGTCACGGGCATCAACTACGTCAACGTGTGCTCTACGATAATTTTCTGAAGTCCAAACTCTATTAACCCATCCGGGTTGGTTGAAACGAGCCATTCCTGGCTCATGTGTTTCAACTCCAGTCTTACTGAAACTCTCTTCCAGCAGTTTCTGGATCTCTATTAGTGTGTACCAAACTTGGCTCATTATATAAATCTCTCATCATTTTGATAGCATACTCAAATGCTACACGGGCTTCATCGCCTAAGTCATCTGTCAGTGTCACACGAATAGCCATTTTCATAGCATCAGCATTTTCGAAATCGTAGAACTTACCACTTGAAATATGTGCTACCTGTTTCTTAATAATTTGGCCACCGAATAAGTCGCCCATATGACGGCAGTACAGATGCGCCTTGATAAGATGCTTACGGTGTTCATCGTTGCCTAGTTTGTGTAGATATGCTTGATACTCTAATGTTGCTGGAGTTAGATAACAGTAGGAACCATCGTCTAGTTCTTGGAAGTCTGCATAGATTGATTTTAAACGAGGTAAGTCTGGCATTGTGACAAGAAAACCTTGACGCTGACAATACCATTCAATTGGATCATATACTGCCATTAAATTGTACAGATAGTTTCTGTAATCTTCCTTGCCGATTTTACCACTGAGTAACATCTTGGCAAATACTGTTGTTTCTGCTTCGTGATGTAAATCTTTTGTTATCTCTTTTAAACTCATTCTTGTTCCACCTGTATACGTAATGGAGAACCGTTGGCTCTGGCTACATTGGTAGCTTCGATACCTTTTTGTTCTGCTATCTCGTATGTATACACACCGGCAATACCACTGCCTGTTTCGTGGATTTCTAAAGTAATATCTCGAGCAGCCGCTTCATTATGTCTAAAGATTTTAGTCAACAAATCTATAACCAACTCCATTGGTGTTTGATCATCATTTAAGAAAATTACTTTCCACATCTTCGGTGGCTGTAATGCAACTACAATTTTCTCTTCTACATGGGCTTCTGTTGACATTATATCTCCTACGCTTGTTATTTAATAAGGGAGGGCCGACCCCTCCCTTATATTATATTATTTTACATCAACGATGTCAATAATACGTGGCTTCATTTCTTCTGGAATTTCTCTTTCAATTTGAACTAGTAAAATTCCATTCTTGATTTCAGCCTTTTTAACCTTCATGTGCTCTGCAAGAGTGAATGTTCTTTCAAAATCACGAAGGGCTAATCCTCTGTGTAGATATTCTGGTTCTACAGAATCAGAAGTTTTTCTTTCACCGCGAACAGTAAGTTCGTTGGCTTCTACCTGTACAGTAATTTCATCTTTTTCAAAACCTGTTACTGCGATAGAAATATCATACAAGTTATCAGCTATCTTAGCGATGTTGTATGGTGGATAGTTGTTGGAAATTTGATTAGAGAATCGACGCTCCATGTCGTCAAAAATCCTATCGAAACCAACTAATGCTCTGTTTAGAGCTGCTGCATCAAAACGTTGTAATTGTGTCATTTCTAATCTCCTTATAAAGTAAGATAATTTACAAGCCCTTTAAGGTACTTGTTGACTTAGTCTTTTTTCTCCGTAAAGGTAGCATCGACTACGTCATCTTGGGGAGCAGTTCCAGCACCCGCTGTGGCCTGCTCTTGAGCCAACTTGGCATCTAGCAATGATTTCATCGCTGGATAAACCTTGTTCAGTTCCTCTGTAATTTTATCTTTGTCATCACCTTTTAGTGATTCTTCAACAGATTTAATTACGGATTCGATTTCTTCTTTTTGTTCAGCAGTGATTTTGTCACCGTGATCTGCCAAATCCTTCTTAACCTGATGGATCTGTGATTCTGCAGAGTTACGTGTTTCAATTAATTCACGAGCCTTTTTATCAGCATCTGCATTTGCTTCTGCATCACGAATCATTTGTTCAATCTGTTCTTTGTTCAGGCCAGAATCGGATTTAATCGTGATTTTGTTTTCTTTTCCAGTTCCTTTGTCTCTGGCGCTGATGTTCATGATACCGTTTGCATCGATATCAAAAGTTACTTCAATTTGTGGTAGTCCTCGAGGAGCAGGAGCGATACCTTCTAAATTAAATTCACCTAGTGCCTTATTATGCTGAACAAGTTCACGTTCACCTTGGAATACTTTGATAGTAACGGCTGGTTGATTGTCTTCTGCTGTTGAGAACACCTGTGATGCCTTAGTAGGAATCGTTGTATTCTTTTGGATCAACTTGGTAAACACCCCACCCATTGTTTCGATACCTAAGCTCAATGGAGTAACGTCTAGTAACAGTACGTCCTTGCGATCGCCACCTAGCACAGCACCCTGGATAGCAGCACCGACTGCTACTGCTTCGTCTGGGTTAACATCTTTACGTGGTGCTTTGCCGAAAAGTTTTTCAACTTCTTCTTGTACTTTAGGCATACGTGTCTGACCACCGACTAGGATAACTTCGTCAATGTCTGCGGCAGCTACACCTGCATCTTTAAGAGCGATACGACAAGGTTCTAATGAACGTTGGATTAGATCGTCAACTAGCGATTCAAGTTTCGATCTAGTAATCTTAACGATAAGATGTTTCGGACCACTGGCATCAGCAGTAATGTACGGCAAGTTAACTTCTGTCTGTGAACTGTTAGACAATTCAATCTTAGCTTTTTCTGCCGCATCTTTCAAACGCTGTAATGCTAATTGATCTTTAGTTAGATCAACTCCTTGTTCTTTCTTGAATTCGTCAACGATGTAGTCCATGATGCGTTGGTCAAAGTCTTCACCACCCAAGAATGTGTCCCCGTTTGTGGATAACACTTCAATCTGTTTGTCTCCATCCACGTTGGCGATTTCAATGATAGAGACATCAAATGTACCTCCACCTAGGTCATACACTGCGACTTTACGATCTTTGCTGTCTTTTTTATCAACACCATAGGCCAATGCAGCCGCTGTAGGTTCGTTGATGATACGCAATACTTCTAATCCTGCGATCTGTCCTGCATCTTTAGTTGCCTGACGTTGTTGATCATTAAAGTATGCAGGAACAGTAATAACTGCTTTGGTGACAGATTCACCAAGATAGTCTTCAGCGGTTTTTTTCATCTTGCGAAGAACTTCTGCTGAAATTTGTGGAGGGGCAAGTTCTTTGCCTTGAGCTCGAACCCAAGCATCTCCGTTCTTGGATTCCATGATTTCATAAGGCATCAAGTCGATGTCTTTTTGCACTGCCTGCTCCTTGAACTTGCGTCCAATTAAACGCTTAGAAGCATAGATAGTATTTTTTGGATTTGTAACTGCTTGGCGTTTAGCACTAGCACCTACTAGAATTTCGTCTGCTGTATAGGCAACGATACTAGGTGTAGTTCTTGCACCTTCTGAATTTTCAATAACTTTGGAATTTCCGTTCTCGATAACAGCCACGCATGAATTGGTGGTGCCGAGGTCAATACCGATGATCTTAGACATAATTCTATCTCCTTGTAAAGTAAGATCTTTGGGCTCTTTGCCCTACAAAAACACCCATTAGGTGTGTTTCTGTTAAAAATATTTATCTCTGATTGGCCAGAGGAGTAATTAAAACACCGTCTAAACCGCTAGAAGAACGCAGCTTTTTATATACATTTTGGACACCTACTGCTTGGTTCCATGCATCTTCTAGAGCGTGATGTTTTAGTACAGGGGGACGATTTGGATTTATTCCAATATCAAATAGTGTGCGGGTATCTCGAACTTCCCAGAACTGCCAAGGAATAGCTTTACCCATTTTACGAAATAGATGTTCGCAGATAATAACGTCAAAACCAGCACCGTGGCTCCATACACGCTTGGCACCCCAACAGAATTTGTATAGTTGGTTCATAGCATCAACGATATCAATTCGTCCGTTAGGATCAAATGCTTCATCTTGAGCTGCTTGACTCTGACTGCCCCACCAATCTAATGTAGCTTGACTTACAGTGCAACCTAAACGATCACAACTATCTACGTCTACCTTTACATAAAACTTTTCCATCAAAGGCTCTTCAACATCAGCCCCAAATGGATCAAATTTTACAGCACCGATGGTTAAGATAGTTGCACTTGGGAGAACATCTAAGGTCTCCAAATCAATCATAATGTCTGTATTCATATTGTTATTATAACACCTATGTTTAATAAAGTCAAGAAAATAGGGCAAGAAATTGCCCTATTTTCTCAATAAGTTAAGAAAAGATTTGTGCCTAAAAATGTATCGGTATGATCAAAATGGCCGTTAGTTTCATATTGGATGAAAGGACCTACTCTGACCTTAGAAGTCATATATTCAACACCTAATCTAAATTGTGCCTTGTCTAACGTCATATCATTTTCTTTGCTTTGTCCAAAATCCCATATTGGATTAACTTCAGTCCAGGCTCGATAATTAGAATTTAAATTATGAAAGCTCCCGAATGAAGTTCTAAAACTAAAATAGTCTGGGTTGTCGCCTGCAAAATGACGATAGTCTAGTCTTGGTTTAAAGAAGAAAGTCTTATTATCATATACCATATAAGAAATCTGAGGGCGATATTCTTTCGATCCGAGATTGTCTACATAACGCAATCTTATTTCAGTATTTTTAAGTCCAAAATAAGAAAATTGTATATGGTCTTTATTTGAATTTATTTCTTCTCTTAACTCAATTCCATAATCGCCGGATCTTAATCGAAAATTATGTTGACTTTTTTCAAAATCATCTGCGTAAGCGAAACCGCAGAGAGATATAGCCAATATGGCTAAAATTTTTTTCATTTTATTTTCCCTTTGTTTTATAGAGAGGGGAGTCTTCCTCCCCTCTGGTACTGCTACAAATTTAAACTACAAATGTAATTAAACCTGCGGTTCCTAAAAGCAAGACGCCCCATGCGCCTAGTGCTTTATAGTAAGTGCTTAATGGTGTGTTGAAATATTTGTGTCCTACCATGACGCACTTATGACTCGGGCTCAATAGGTATGCAGTAAAGTCTAGAGCGAAGAACCATAAGAAATATTGCAAGCCAAAGACCTGCGACATTAATACTGCGATCGCTACAAACTTACCAGAACTACCCATCAAGAAACTCGCTACAAAACCAATAGCAGAAATAGCCATCATTCCAACAAATGTAGTAGGATCTAACATACTACCTTTGATTAATGCTTCCCATTCACCGCCATGTGATTTCATGTAGTTTCCTAACATAATGACTGCACCTACCCATACTAATACATCCCAACGAACGTAACCTAATAGCTTCTTAAGATTCCATTGTTGGCTGATGATAATGTAATACAATGTCAAGAAACCAAAACATCCCACCATCCACTCTTTGTTGTAGATGTAAAAGCCAACGGCAATGAACATCGGAACAACATTTCGTAGAACTGATGAAAGTTTAAAGTTTCCTGGTGCTATGTTAATTTCTTCTTCATGTACTTGATACCAAATGTACCAAGCAATAAATCCGATACTAACAATTAGCAAAGGTGCAATAAGGCCAAGCCATGCTGTGTAAGTCAATCCAAATGCCGCGATAGGTAGGATTACTGTTTTTTCTAGTGGCGACCACATATAATAGTGGTGCGTACTTAGATAATCAACAATTCCTAATTTTTCACGACCTTGTCCCGACTTAGGTGCCACTGTATCCAACAATCCTGCTGAAACAGTAACTCGGCCTTCGATTGGCAAAACTCCGCCAATCGCTGATAGAAGAACTACAACAAACTTGTTACTACGGAATGTGTTTCTTACATAGGCAAATGCCGGGGCAAAGAGTTGATACTCTTTTGCTAGTCCGGCGCTGATCATAATGAAGAATATCATCCACAAGTAACCGATGTCCTTTAAAAGGACGCTTGTGATAAAGTCCATATTTTCTCCTAAAAATTAAAAAATCGATCTGTCTGTGTGTGAATGTAATACTTATTTCAAAAATACATCATTGAATTGTCTATTGGTTCTAATGAACGTTGTACACTTAGACAGTTGTTTGAGGGTAGGAGCACCCACATATGTACAGGCAGAGCGTAGTCCACCTAGTATATCTAGCACAGTATCTTTGACTGCACCTTTATATTTTACTTCAACGGTTCTACCTTCTGAACTTCGATATTCAGCGATGCCACCATGATGTTTGTTCATAGCAGTATCGGAACTCATTCCATAAAAGGTAACGAGACCGTCTTTGACTTCTCCACCACCTTCGTCGTGTCCTGCTAACATGCCACCGAGCATGACAAAGTCTGCACCTGCGCCAAATGCCTTAGCCACATCACCTGGACAAGTACAACCGCCATCAGCAATAATATGGGCACCGAGGCCATGTGCCGCATCAGCGCATTCAATGATCGCACTAAGTTGCGGGTAGCCAACCCCAGTTTGTATCCTAGTCGTACATACCGATCCTGGTCCGATTCCAACTTTGACAATGTCTGCTCCTCGCAAAATAAGTTCTTGTGTCATATCCGCAGTGACTACGTTACCGGCGATAATAGTTGCGTGTGGCCAAGCTTCACGAACATCTTCTACATAACCGCCGAATGTTTCGCTGTATCCATTAGCTACATCTATGCAAATAAATTGTATTTCGGGATAAGCGTTCATGATACTACTAAGCCTTAAAAAGTCTTTAGAATTAGTACCTGTGCTTACAGCAAGATATTTTCCGCCGATCCTTGTTACAACATCGTGTAGATCATCTGCATCATAATTTTTCACTAAACAAGTAAACATGTGATGATTATGCAATGCATCGGCCATCTCAATGGTTCCAACACCATCCATGTTTGACGCCATGATAGGAACACCAGTCCATTCAAATTCACTGTGTTTAAACTTGTAGGTTCTTTTGAGATCTACTTCTTTGCGACTTGAC
>JACCDW011442708.1_pt1 | contig 18150 bp, 17 predicted proteins | sample 7449781 | NCBI WGS metagenome assembly JACCDW01 (sample SAMN15323449, study PRJNA562643) | freshwater metagenome | isolation source: river surface water | place: USA:Blue River Watershed | collected 2017-08-18
ATCGCGCAGAACAGCACGATGGCCGGGAACAGCCAGCGGTAAGGCACCGTCAGCAGCTTGATCCACATGCCGATCAGCGGCAGGTTCAGGATCACCAGCATGGCGTTGCCGATCCACATCGAGGCGATCAGGCCCCAGAACAGCTCGGGGTTGCTGGTCATCACCTGCGGGCCCGGCTGGATGTTGTGGATGGTCATGGCGCCCACCATCAGCGCCATCACGGCGTTGGGCGGGATGCCCAGCGTCAGCAGCGGGATGAAGGAGGTTTGCGAACCCGAGTTGTTGGCCGATTCGGGCGAGGCCACACCACGGATATTGCCCTGGCCAAAAGGCACTTCGCCCGGCTTGAGCTTGGTTTTCTTCTCGATGGTGTAGGCCGCAAACGCCGCCAGCAAGGCGCCGCCGCCCGGCAGGATGCCGAGGATGGAGCCGATCGTGGTGCCGCGCAGCACAGCGGGGATCATGTTCTTGAAATCTGCGGCGGTGGGCAGCAAGCCGGTCACTTTGCCCGTGAAGACTTCGCGGTCCTCTTCCTTGTGCGAGAGGTTGTGGATGATCTCGCCGTAGCCGAACACGCCCATGGCGATGGTGATGAAGCCGATGCCGTCGGTCAGTTCGGGGATGTCAAACGAGAAGCGGGCCACGCCCGAGTTCACGTCGGTGCCGATCAGACCCATCAACAGGCCCAGCACGATCATGGCCACGGCCTTGATCAACGAGCCCGAGGCGAGCACCACGGCGCCGATCAGGCCCAGGACCATCAGCGAGAAGTATTCGGCCGGACCGAACTTGAAGGCCACTTCGGTCAGCGGCGCGGCAAAGGCGGCCAGGATCAGTGTGCCAACGCAACCGGCAAAGAACGAGCCGAGACCGGCAGCGGCCAGCGCGGGGCCGGCGCGGCCCTTGCGGGCCATCTGGTAGCCGTCGATCATGGTCACAACGGAAGACGCTTCACCGGGCAGGTTCACCAAAATGGCGGTGGTCGAGCCACCGTATTGCGCGCCGTAGTAAATGCCGGCCAGCATGATCAGCGCGGCCACCGGGGGCAGCGCGTAGGTGGCGGGCAGCAGCATGGCAATCGTGGCCACGGGGCCCACGCCAGGCAGCACACCGATCAGCGTGCCCAAGAGGCAGCCGATGAAGGCGTAGATCAGGTTCTGGAAGGTGAAGGCCACCCCAAAACCAAGGGCGAGGTTGTCGATGAGTTCCATGTTTAGGCCTCCTGCCGAGCCACCTCAAAGGCGGCCTCGCCCCCTTGGGGGGCAGTGAATACACAAAGTGATGAACGTGGGGGCATCATGACGTCCTCAGCCGGCGATGAAGGTGGGCCACACCGGGAACTGCAACTTGAGCAGCATGATGAAGGCGGCGTAACTGCCAATCGACAGGATCACGGACAGCACCAACACCTCTTTGAGCTTGAAGCGGTCACCGGCCAGGCTGGCCACGATGGTCAGCGCAAAAATGCCGGCGATCAGGCCCATGGGCGGCAGGCCAATGCTGGGCAAGCCACCGATCATCACGCCGAACAGCAAGTTGGCAGCAATGATCAGGAAGAGCGGCTTCCAGGCCCACTTGCCGATTTTGTCGCCACCGGGGGTTTCCACCACCAGGGCCTTGAACATGATGATGGCGCCCAAAATGGCCAGGATCACACCCAGCAGCAGGGGGAAATACCCCGGGCCCATGCGGCCGCCGGTGCCGATGCTGTACTGGGTGGCACCGTATGCGAACGCCGCACCGACCACCGTGAACATCAGACCGGAGAAAAAGTCTTTCTGACTTTTGATCAACACGATACAACTCCTCCATGTTTTGGATGTGGGCGATTGTGTTGGAGGATGGCCCCGCGTCCCATGTGGGTTCCACCTATGTCGCGCCACCCCAAAACCAAGGGAAAACCCTTGTTTTGTATGCCCTGCCAGTGTGAGGCTTCACTTGGCCACGGGCTTGAACACGCGCAGCCACTTGCTCGCGGGCAAGCCCCATTTTTTCTCGATCACCTCGGCCGTGGCCATGAGCTGCTCGCGTTTGGGGCGGCTCGGTGTGCGCTGGGCCAGCACCACGGTGTTGCCCTCGCGCGTGGGCTTGAAAGCCCAGACCGCGTCCTCGCCAAACGCTGCGCAGATTTTTTGCAGGCTGGCTTCGTAGCTCGATGAGCGGCCGAACAGGTTGACCGTCATGCAGGCGTTGGGGCTGAGCAGCGCGCGGCAGTCGCGGTAGAAGTCCTCGCTGTCGAGCACCGGCGCAGCGGCCTCGTGGTCGTACAGATCGACCTGCAGCGCATCGACCACACCCGCCCATTCGGACGAACGGATCTCTTGGCCTGCATCGGCGATCACCACGCGCAGGCGCTCGTCGTCGGGCGGCAGGCGAAACCAGCCCCGGCAAGCGTGCAGCACCCCCGGGTTGAGCTCGATGGCGGTGCAGGTCATCCGGAGTTTTTTGTAGCAAAACTTGGTGATCGTGCCCGCCCCCAGGCCCAGCTGCATCGCGTGCGCGCCCGCCACCTCGGTCGGTGCGCTGAACAACAGCCAGGCCATCATGCGCTGCACATACTCAAGCTCGATCTCGTAAGGCCTGTCAATCCACATCGAGCCCTGGATCCACGGACTGGCCAGGTGCAGGTAACGGATCTCGCCGTCTTCGGAGAAGTTGACTTCGGGCAATGCCAGAGAACGGGGAGAACGACGTGCGGCCATGGCGGGGCTCAGTACCTTAAATGATCTGAAAGAGTCTAACCCCCGTCATCAAGTGCAGGGGCCCACACGTTGACGGGGAGCCTTGACCGTCCAAGGCGCGTTCACAAGGGAGTCGCATGAACACCGAAGTCATCTGGAATTTTCTGACCACACAGGGGGCTGATTTCGGCCTCAAGCTGATCGGTGCCATGGCGGCATGGATCTTGGGCCGCTGGCTGATCGGCCTGACCGTGAGCCTGATCGGCAAAGGCCTGGAGCGCGGCAAGCAGCTCGACCACACGCTGATCCGCTACCTCAAGTCCATCATCAGCGTGGCGCTCACGGTGGTGCTGGTGCTGGCCATTCTGGACATTTTCGGCATCAAGACCACCTCGTTCGCAGCCCTGCTCGCGGGTGCCGGTCTGGCCATAGGCACGGCCTGGGGCGGTTTGCTCTCGCACTTTGCGGCCGGTGTGTTTTTGCAGGTGCTGCGCCCTTACAAGGTCGGTGACTTCATCACCGCTGGCGGCGTGACCGGCACCGTGCAGGAGCTGGGCCTGTTCACCACCACCGTGCTCACGCCCGACAACGTGAACACCGTGCTGGGCAACAACAAGATCTTCTCGGACAACATCCAGAACTTCAGCACCCAGCCGGTGCGCCGCGTGGACTGCGTGGCCAAGGTGGCCAACAGCGTGGACGTGCAAGACGCCATCGCCCGCCTGCGCCCCGCCATTGCCGCCATCGCCAATGTGAGCCGCACCCCGGCGCCCGACATCGAGATCCTGCAGTTCACACCCGAAGGCCCGCTGCTGTGCGTGCGCCCCTACACCCACACCGACCACTACTGGCAGGTCTATTTCGACACCCACAAGGCCATCGTGCAGACCTTTGGCAACGCCGGCTACCCGGTGCCTGAAACGCCGGTGGCCCACCGCAGCGTTTAAAGCCAGTCGGCCCTTCCGGTCATCCTCAAACTTGGTCCGAGGGTTCATGGATGGCCCGGTCAAGCCGGACCATGACAAAGAGAGACCAGGCAATGCCACTGCCTCTGTCATCCTCGGGCTCGGCCCGAGGATCCATCGATGGCCCGGGCAAGCCGGGCTATGACCAGATGAGACTGGGCCATGACACGGCCTCTGTCATCCTCGGGCTCGACCCGAGGATCCACTGGACGGCCCGGTCAAGCCGGGCCATGACAAAAAGGGGGCGGGCCGTGACAACACCACGTGATGCGTCAGCACAGCCCGTGCTGGCGCATCACGTCTTTCCAGGCGGCCAATTTGCGCTCCCGCGACCACGAGGCATTGGCCGGGCTCGTGGAGGGCAAACCGTGCACCTGCACCCGCTCGGCCAGTCCCGCCTCGGCCAGTGCCCGCCGCACAGCCTTGGCATGGCGAAAGCTCTCGCCCCCGTTGTGCGCAATGCCCGACAGCTGCGGGCAACGTTGCAGCAAGCCCACAAAGTCGTTGAGCCTCGCATCGCGAATGGCGCTGTCCAGGCTGCCCTGGCGCGCGCATTCGGCATACACATCCCACACCCCCACACCTTGTGCAAGCAAAACTTCGCAGCGCGTCGCGTAAGCACCGTCCGCAGGCCAAGAGGCTTGCGGCCACAGCGCCTGCACGATAGGCCAGAAATGGTTCTGCGGGTGGGCGTAATACTGCTGCGACTGCAAAGAGCGCACGCCCGGAAAACTGCCCAGCACCAGCACGCGCGTGTGCGGCGCCACCAGGGCCGGCAGGCCGTGCAAACGTTCGCTGTTGGCCTCGCTCATGCGGGCACCAGCGCCGTCAGGCGCGGCAGCACACGCAAGGCATTGGTCCGCGTCTGCGACTGCAACTGCGCCACCGGCAGGCCACGCAAATCCGCCAGCACCTGCGCGATGCGCGGCAACTCGGCCGGGTTGTTGCGACCTTGCGGCACGCCCTGTGCGCGGGCCTCGGCGGTTTGGTAGAGCCACTGCGGCGGGATGTCGGGCGCGTCGGTCTCCAGCACCAAGGCCGACAAGGGCAAGTCTTGCGCAAGACCACGCAAACGGCTCGCGCCATCAAAGCTCAAGGCACCGCCAAAGCCCAGCGCAAAACCCAGGTCCATGAAGGCCTGTGCCTGCTGCGCACTGCCATTGAAGGCGTGGGCGATGCCGCCCGCGCAGCCGACCTGCCGCAAGCCCTTGAGCAAGAGGTCGGCCGAGCGCCGCACATGCAGGATCACCGGCAGGCCATGCTGCTTGGCCAGGCGCAGCTGCGCCATATAAAACCACCACTGGCGCTCGCGCATTTCGGGCGTGCACAGCGCAGGCACGAAAAAATCCAGGCCGATCTCACCCACAGCGACCAGGCGCGGGTCGCCCGCCGCTGCGTTCAAAGCTGCTTCCAGGGCCCGCAGGTCATCTTCGCGCGCTTGCGGCGCAAACAAAGGGTGGATGCCCAGCGCGTACGCATCGCCGTGCTGCGCGGCCAGGCGCTGCACCGTGGGCCAATCGGCACGCTGCACCGCAGGCAGCACGCACAGGCCCACGCCCACCGCACGCGCAGCGCTGCGCACGGCGTCGCGGTCCGCCGCGAACTCGGGGGCGTCCAGGTGGCAGTGGGTGTCGATCCACATCGCGGTGGATGCCCAAGCTCAGGCCAGGCGGCCTTGCACCAGTTGCAGTTGCCGATCGCAGCGCGCGGCCAAGGCGGCGTCGTGCGTCACCAGCACAAAGGCGGTGCCGCGTTCGCGCGCGAGCTGCAGCATGAGCGCGAACACGCCGTCGGCCGTGGTGCGGTCGAGGTTGCCCGTGGGCTCGTCGGCCAGCACACAGGCCGGCTGCGTGACCAGCGCGCGCGCAATCGCCACGCGCTGGCGCTCGCCGCCCGAGAGCTCGGCTGGGCGGTGTTGCAGGCGCGCGCCCAGGCCCACACGGCCGAGCCACTCGGCCGCCTGCTGGGCCGCGGTTTCGCGCGGCAGGCGCCGAATCCACAGCGGCATGGCCACGTTGTCGAGCGCGCTGAACTCGGGCAGCAGGTGGTGGAACTGGTAGACAAAGCCCAGATGGCGGTTGCGCCACTGGCCTTGCTCGGCCGGGCTCAGCTCGGCCAGCGACTGGCCACGCAGGCGCACCTGGCCCGCGCTCGGCGCGTCCAAGCCACCGAGCAGATGCAACAAGGTGCTCTTGCCCGAGCCCGAGGCGCCGACGATGGCCAGCGTCTCGCCCGCATGCACCTGGAGGTCTACGCCCTGCAGCACCGTCACATCGAGCGCGCCTTCGACAAAGCGTTTGCTCAGGCCCTGGGCCTGCAGGATCACCTCACTCATAGCGCAGCGCCTCCGCCGGGTTCACGCGGCTGGCGCGCCAGCTCGGATAGAGGGTGGCCACAAAGGCCAGCACCAGCGAGATCAGCGCGATCGGCACGATGTCGCTGGCCAGCGGCTCGCTGGGCATGCGGCTGATCAGGTAGATGTCGCGCGGCAAAAAGCTCGCGTTCAAAAGGCGCTCGAGCGCCGGCACGATGACGTCGATGTTGAACGCCACCACCAGGCCCAGCGCCAGGCCACTGAGTGTCCCGATCACGCCCACCATGGCCCCCTGCACCACGAACACGCCCATGATGCTGCGCGGGCTGGCGCCCAGGGTGCGCAAGATGGCGATGTCGGCGCGCTTGTCGGTCACGGTCATCACCAGCGTGCTCACCAGGTTGAAGGCGGCCACCGCCACGATCAGCGTGAGGATGATGAACATCATGCGTTTTTCCACCTGCACCGCGGCGAACCAGGTGCGGTTTTGCTGGGTCCAGTCGCGCACATAGAAGCCCTGGCCCAGCTGCGCCTGCAACTCGGCCGCCACCTCGCGCGCCTGGTGCAGATCGCGCAGCTTGATGCGCAGGCCGCTCGGGCCTTCGAGGCGGAAGATGCGCGCCGCATCTTCCAGGTGCATCAGGGTCAGATTGGCGTCGTATTCGTAGTGGCCCGAATTGAACAAGCCCAGCACCGCCATCTGCTTCATGCGCGGCACCACGCCGGCGGGCGTGACCTGACCCGATGGCGAAACCAAGGTCACCGGCTCACCCGACATCACGCCCAGACCTTGCGCCAGATCGCGCCCCAGCACCAGGCCGAAGCTGCCCGGCTGCAGGCGCTGCAGCACCGCGCTCTGGCTTTCAGACGACAAGTCACTGACTTGCGGCTCCAGCGCCGGGTCGATACCGCGCACCAGAACGCCTTTCATGTCCTCGCCACGCGCCAGCAAGGCCTGCGCGCTGATGAAGGGGGCTGCGCCCAGCACCTGCGGGTGCTGGCGCACACGCGATGTCAAGGCCGGCAAATCGGCGATGGCACCGCCATCGGCGGCATAGACCTCGATGTGCGAGACCACGCCCAGCATGCGGTCGCGCACCTCTTTCTGAAAGCCGTTCATCACGCTGAGCACGATGATCAACGCGGCCACGCCCAGCGCGATGCCCAGCATCGACACGCCCGAGATGAACGAGATGAAGCCGTTGCGCCGGCTGGCGCGGCCCGCGCGGGTGTAGCGCCAGCCCAGAATGAGTTCGTAAGGTAAGGCCATGCAGAAAACCACCGACCCGGTCCGGGTCGCACCGCGCGATTGTGGCATCCCCGACAATAGCGCCCGCATCTCCCCCAGACCGAGCGTCTTTTACCGCCCAGCCCATGCACCTGATCCTGCCCCATGCCGCCAGCCCGCAATGGTCTGCCAGCGCCCTCGAGACGCTGGCGCTGCCGCATCTGCAGCAACTGCTGGCTCAGATGCAGCCCGTCGCTCGCCTGCACGACACCGAAGGCGAAACACCCCATCGGCTGATGCCGCACGAGCAGGTCGAGGCGCAGGCGCGCGGCTGGCCGCGCGAAGGCCCCTGGCCCTGGGCCGCCCTGGCCAGCGGTCAAGACGGTGCCCAGGCCTGGCTCACGCCCTGCCATTGGCAGGTCGGCATGGACCAGGTGCTGATGCGCGAACCGCACGAGTTGCAACTGAGCGACGCCGAATCGCAAGCGCTGCTGCAAGCCATGCAGCCCTACCTGCACGAGGACGGCCTGCAGCTGCGCTGGCACAGCGCCCTGCGCTGGCACGCCCAGGGCGAGCTGCTGGCCGAGCTGGCACCCGCCTCGCTGGCACGCGTTTCGGGCCAGAACGTGCGCCCCTGGGTCATGGACGGCAGTTTGCCCGGCACCCTGCGCCGCCTGCAAAGCGAGGTGCAGATGCTGCTCTACCACCACCCGGTCAACGAGGCCCGCGAAGCGCGCGGCCAGCTGACCGTCAACTCTTTCTGGCTGCATGGCGCGGGCCGCCCCAGCCCAGCCGTCGCCGGCGACACCGTGCAATGCCTGGACGCGCTGAGCACGCCCGCACGCCAGGGCGATCTGGCGGCCTGGCAGGCCGCCTGGGCCGCGCTGGACCGCGAGGTGCTGGCGCCGCTGGGCAGCAGCACCGCGCCCCTGACCCTGACCTTGTGCAGCGAACACACGGCACAGACCTACACCCGCCGCACCCGCCCCTGGTGGCGCCGGCTGCTGGCCCGCACCGATGCGCGCGCGGCCCTGCAAGATTTGCTGACCCCATGAAACTGCTGACCCGCGAAGTCCCCCCCCGCAGCGCCTGGGCGCTGGAACAGGCGGGCATCCACCCGCTGTTGGCGCGCCTGTACGCGGCGCGCGGCGTTCTCGGCCCCGACGAACTCGACGATGCCCTGGCCAAGCTGCTGCCGCCCTCGGGTTTGCTGGGCGCACAGGCCGCGGCCCGTCTGTTGGCCGACGCCATCGCGGCCGACCGGCGCCTGTGCATCGTGGCCGATTACGACTGCGACGGCGCCACCGCCTGCGCCGTGGCCGTGCGCGGCCTGCGCATGCTGGGCGCGCGCCAGGTGAGCTACCTGGTGCCCGACCGCGTGGTCGACGGCTATGGCCTGACGCCACCGATCGCCGAGCGCGTCAAGGCGCAGGGCGCCGATGTGCTGATCACGGTGGACAACGGCATTGCCAGCGTGGCCGGCGTGGCCGCCGCGCAGGCCCTGGGCCTGCAGGTGCTGGTGACCGACCACCACCTGCCGGGCGAACAGCTGCCCACGGCCGATGTCACCGTCAACCCCAACCAGCCCGGTTGCAGCTTCACCAGCAAATCGCTGGCCGGTGTCGGCGTCATGTTTTACGTGCTGCTCGCGCTGCGCGCCGAACTGCGCGAGCGCGGGGCCTTCGACCAAGCCAGCCAACCCAAGCTCGATGCGCTCTTGCCCCTGGTCGCGCTCGGCACCGTGGCCGACGTGGTGCGCCTGGACGCCAACAACCGCCGCCTGGTGGCGCAAGGACTCAAGCGCGTGCGCGCGGGCCAGATGCCCGCCGGCATGGCCGCTCTGTTTCGTGCGGCAGGCCGCGAAGCGCCACGCGCCAGCAGCTTTGATTTTGGCTTTGCGCTGGGCCCGCGCATCAACGCGGCCGGTCGCCTGGCCGACATGACGCTGGGCATCGAATGCCTGCTCACCGACGACGCGGGCCGCGCCAACGAACTGGCACAGCAGCTCGATGCCATCAACCGCGAGCGCCGCGTGATCGAGGGCGATATGCGCGCGATGGCGATGGACATCGCCGAGTCACTGTTCGAGGAAGGTGAAGACCCACCGCCTGCCGTCTGCGTGTTCGACCCGGATTTCCACGAAGGCGTGGTCGGCATCGTGGCCTCGCGCCTGAAAGACAAATACCACCGCCCAACCTTTGTCTTCGCAGCCAGCAGCGCGCCCGGCAAGGAACACGAGCTCAAGGGCTCGGGCCGTTCGATCGCGGGCTTCCATCTGCGCGATGCGCTCGACCTGGTGGCCAAGCGCGCGCCCGGCGTGCTGCTGCGCTTTGGCGGCCACGCCATGGCGGCCGGCTGCACCATCGCCGAAGAGCATTTCGACACCTTCGAAGCCACCCTCAATGAGGTCGCGATGGCGTGGCTGGACGAAGCCACGCTGCAGCGCCGCCTGGAGACCGACGGCCCGCTGGCGCCCGAATACCGCCGCACCGAACTGGTGGACCTGCTGCAGCGCGAGGTCTGGGGCCAGGGCTTTGCGCCGCCGGTGTTTTGCGAAGAGGTCGAGGTGCTGTCGCAGCGCCTGGTCGGTGAAAAACACCTGGCACTCAAGCTCAAGCACCAGGGCCAGCCGGTCGACGGCATCTGGTTCAACCGCAGCGAGCCCCTGCCCGCGCGCGCCCGGATCGCTTACCGCCTTGATGCTGACGAATGGCAGGGCCAAAAGCGGCTGCGTTTTTTGATCGAAGCGGCCGAAGGCTGATCAAGCCTGTCCCCCGCTTGTCATGCCCTGGTGTCATTGCCCGGCTTGTCATGCCCTGGTGTCATTGCCCGGCTTGTCATGCCCTGGTGTCATTGCCCGGCTTGTCACCCCCTGGTGTCATTGCCCGACTTCTCGCCCTGTGTCATTGCCCGGCCTCTCGCCCTGTGTCATTGCCCGGCTTGACCGGGCAATCCATGGATCCTCGGGTCGAGCCCGAGGATGACAGACGCTGGGTAGCACCCGAGGATGACGCTGTTTTTTTTCATGGCCGGCTTGACCGGGCCATCCAGGACACACGGACCTTCGGATCAGGCCCGAGGATGACAGGAGACCGGTCGAGGGAAGCTGTTTTCAGACGGCTCGCGGCTCGCTCTGGAGCGGCACGATGCCCGAAAGCTCCAGCTGCATCAGCAGCTTGTTGACCAGCGTGGCGACCGAGGGGCGGCCGGTGTCGAGCACGAAGTGCGCAGCCGCCCGGTACAGCGGGTCACGCGTTTCATAGAGGCTGCGCAGCCGCGCCAGCGGGTCTTCGACCTGCAAGAGCGGGCGCACCGTGTCGTGGCGCAGGCGGCGGAACACGTCTTCGGGCGAAGAGCGCAGGTAAATCACATGGCCGCGTTCGTGCAGGTGGCGCCGGTTGGCCTCGCGCAACACCGCACCGCCGCCGGTCGAAAGCACGCCCTGGTGCTGCAGGCTCAGCTCGTCGAGCACCTGCTGCTCGACATCGCGGAACGCCTCTTCGCCCTCGCGCGCGAAATACGCGCGGATCGAACAGCCCAGGCGTTCCTCGATCACGTGGTCGGAGTCGAGAAAAGGCACACCAAGGCGCCGCGCCAGCTGGCGTCCGATGGTGGTTTTGCCCGAGCCGGGCAGGCCAACGAAAACGATGTTCAAGGAGGACTCGCGAGAGGACCGTGCAGCACAAGGCTGGCGGCACATTTTCAAACCGCCAAGTGTATGCGAGCACGCGGCTTCAGGGCCTGGGATCGGGGCCTGGCGCGAGCGGGCCCACTTGCTCGGCCACACCCAGCTGGTCGTCGAGCACGCGCGGGGTCAGGAAGACCAGCAACTCGCTGCGCTTGCGCAGCTGCTGGCGGTTGCGAAACAACCAGCCCAGCAGCGGCACATCGCCCAGGGCTGGCACCTTGGCCTCGTCGTTTTTGTCGCTGTCCTCAAAAATGCCGCCCAGCACCACGGTGCCGCCATCGGCCACGCGCACCTGGGTTTTGACGTGCTTGGTGTTGATGGCATAGCCTGCGGCGGTGAGCTGGCCCACGCTGTCGCGGTTGACGTCGACGTCGAGCACCACCTCGCCTTCGGGGGTGATCTGCGGCGTGACTTCGAGCTTGAGGTTGGCCTTGCGAAACTGGATGTTTGCCAAAGTGCTGGCGCCGGTGGTCGCAAAGGTCTGGTAGGGCAATTCGGTGCCCTGCTCGATCAGGGCCTTGGTCTGATCGGCCGTGATCACGCGCGGACGGGAGACGACCTTGCCGCGCCCTTCGGCTTCGAGCGCCGAGAGTTCCAGGTTGATGAAGCGGTCTGCGCTGGCATTGAAGATCGAGACCGCCAAGCTCGCGGGCAGGACCAGCTTTTGCCCCGCATCGCCCGCCGGAAAATTGACCTGGTTGCCAGGGGCTGCGCCCGGCCCGTTGGCCACATTGCTGGCCCCCAGTTGACCAAGCCTCAGTGGCTGGCCTCCCACCGTCACGCTGCGGCTGGCGCCCAGCCCCAGTCGCACACCGAGCGACTCGCCAAACTGGTCGTCGGCCTCGACGATGCGCGCCTCGATCAGCACCTGGCGCACCGGCACATCCAGGTGCGCGACGATTTTTTGCACCTCGGCCAAGCGCGCAGGCACATCGCTGACAAACAGCTGGTTGGTGCGCGGCTCGGCCATCACGCTGCCGCGCGGGCTCAGCCAGTGGCCACGGGCGCCCGAAGCCGCCGAGCCTTGCAAACGCTGCGCAACCTCGCTGGCGCGCGCGTAGCGCAAGCGCAAGGGCAGCACCTGCAGTGGCCCCTGGTTTTCCAGCGCTGCCTGGGTTTCGAGCCGCTTTTTCTCGCGCAGCCACCATTCGTCCTGCGGCGCCACCCAGACCACGCGGCCTTCCTGGCGCGCGGCCAGGCCTTTGGCCTGCAGCACGATTTGCAGGGCCTGGGTCCAGGGCACATCCTGCAAACGCACCGAAACCTGGCCACTCACGCTGTCGGTGGTGACGAAGTTCAGACCCGTGAATTCGGCAAACACCTGCATCAGCGCGCGCACCTCGGTGTTGTGGAAGGCCAGGCTGATCGGCGCAGCCTGCGGCACGTCGAGCAGCGTGACCGGCGCTTGGGCCCCGCCCGTGCGGGCCAGCAGGCAGCCACCAAGCAGCAGCAGGCGGCCCGACCATCGACGCAAAACTGCTTTCACGGCGCTCCCTCCCATGGCAACCACACCCCTTGCGAGCGGCCAGGCGTACGCAAGCGCACCCCTTCGGCGCCGATGTGATCGAGCCGGTCACCCTGCGGCCCCAGGCGCTGCCCGGGGGCCAGCACCGTCCACTCGGCGCCACGCCCCAGCACCACGCGGCTCTCGTCCGCCTGCGTCCACACGCCCCACAAACGCCAGCCTGAGGCGCTGCTGGCGCTGACGGAAGCTGGCAGGGCTTGCGCTGACGCATCGCCCTGGGCGAACAGGGGCACCGCGGTCCCAGAAATGGGCTCCACCGCCCAGCTTGGCCAGGCACGCGCGGTCACGGCCGCGCCCTCTTCGGGCCGCAACCACAGGCGCAGGCGGGCATCGATCTGCACCTGGCCTGGCGCGCCGGCGGCCTGCACCTGCCAGCGCTCCCAAGTCCACCAAGGGGCATGGCTGGCCAAGGCCCGGCCCAAGGCCACCCAGTCGGCCCAGGCCCCTTGAACGCGCAGATGGGCGGTTTGCTGGGCCAGCACAGCGCCGTTCTGCCAGGGCTCGGGGCGCAGGGCCAGGAGCCGCAGGCCTTGGGCCTGCAGGCGCTGCTGCAGCCAGAACCAGGCAGCATCGCGCTCGCGCACTTCGGGGGCCGACGGCAAGGGTGTGGCCGCCTGCCCGGCTGACGTGGCTGACACATCCGCCACGGCCGTCGCGGTCGGCGGCGTTGGCTCAGGCGCTGGCGACTGAGCCACCCTCCAGACCTCCATCCATGCCGTGCCCCACCACAGCAACGCGAACAGCCAGGCCAGGCCCACCCCCAGGGCCCAGGCCAGCAGGTGCGCGCCCCAGCGCGTGGCCAGTCTGCGCCAGTCCGGCGCCAGCCCGTGCGCCCAGACCTTGAACGAGGTGGTCTCCGCCCTCATGGCTGGGGCCCTGCGGTGCTGGCGCCGGGCCAGGGGGTCTCCAGCACCCACTGCACGGCAGCGGCCGATGGTCCGCTGCCCAGGCTGTGCAGGCTCCAGCCCTGGCCCAGCACCTGCCCCAGCCGGGCTTGCAACGCGGGCAAGTCCTGGGTCTGCGGCCCCTGGCCCTGCAGCAGCAGGCGCTGCCCATCGGCCTGCCAGGCCGACAAGCGCAGGCCCTGCTGGGCCTCGCGCTGCAGCGCGTCTTGCACAGCCACAACGCGCTGCAGCTGTGCCTGCAGGGCATGCCACTGGGCTTGTTGTTGGGCAAGCTTGTGGGCCTGCGCTCGCGCGGCCTGTTGCCGCTCTAGCTGCGCAGCCAGGCGTGCCTGCTCGCCGGCTGTGCGCTGGCGCTGGCGCAAGCTGTCCTCGTGCAGCGATTGCAAGCCTGCGGCACACATGCCGCCACACACAAGACCCAGCGCAAGCCAGGGGGCATGAGGCAGACACCACACCCCAGGTCGGCGCGGGTGGCGCAGCAAATTGAGGCCAAGGCTGGGCGCGTTCATGCAAGCAAGCCCAAGGCCGCACCACAAGCCACCAGGGCGCCCCACTGCGGGGCGCTCTGCAGGGCCTGCCATTGGGCATCGGCCAGCGTGCGCCTGGCCTGTAGATCGAACAGCCAATCCTGAGGTGACTGCGCTGCCAGCGCACGCACATCGCCGTGCAGGCACAGGGCTGCGCGGCGGGCCGACTGCTGCTCGGGCTCGACCACTGGCAAACGCCAGCCGGCGCGTTGCGCCTGGTCCTGCCAACGTTGCAAATCCTGGCGCAAGCAAGCGGCCCAATGCACCAGCGGCGGTGTGCTGTGCGCATCGAAGGGGGGATCGACATCGAAGCCGATCTCGTCGGGTCCCACCGCCAGTGCCATGGCGGCTTCCAGCCGCACATCGGCCAGCCACTGGCGCGGGCCGCCACCCGCTGCCGCTTGGTACACGCCCTGCCGACAGCGGCCGGCCTGCAGGGCCAGCCCCAGACAGCGCTCCTGGCGCGGCAAGTTTGCACTGGCGGCACGCAGCTGCTGCACCAGCCAGCCCTCGCTTTCGTCGGGGGGCACCAGCCCGGCAGGGGTGTGCTGGTGCTCAAACACAGCCACCCGCACCGACCCATTGGCCTGCACCACCAGCGATGCCAGCAGGATCTGCTGTTCGCCGAGCAGGGCACCCCAGGCGCTTGGGCGCCGACGCCATGCCATCAGCCGTCGCCAGCTCAGTCGGTGGTGCATACGGGGCCTCCTCCCTGACCCGCTGCGCGGGCCGGTGCCTGTTGTGGATCACGCCGGCAAAGTTTGAACTTTTGATCAACAAAATGCAAGATGCACCCGCCGGCAGCGCTGAGCTGCAAAGGGCGGGCATTTCTATAATCCCTGCACCCTGGGCCGCCCCTGCCGAGTGGCCGACAAAGGTTTTATGCCCGCCAATACCCCCCCTTCGCCCCCTCCCCGCCAGCCTGGCAGCAGCAGCGGGGTCGTTCACTGGATGCTGCGCCTGTCGCTTTGGCTGATGGGCCTGCTGCTGGCGGCGCTGGCCAGCCTGCTCTTCGTGGCCGGTGTGGCCATGGTGGTGGCCTACCCCAATCTGCCCGACATCTCGGACCTGGCCGACTACCGGCCCAAGCTGCCCCTGCGCGTCTTCACCGCCGACGGCGTGCTGATGGGCGAATTCGGCGAGGAGCGGCGCAACCTCACGCCGATCCAGGAGATCCCCAAGGTCATGAAGGACGCGGTGCTGTCGATCGAGGATGCGCGCTTTTACCAGCACGGCGGCGTCGACTACCTGGGCATCCTGCGCGCGGGCATCGCCAACATCGGCCGCATGAAAAGCCAGGGCGCCTCGACCATCACCATGCAGGTGGCGCGCAACGTCTACCTCTCGTCCGAGAAAACCTACACGCGCAAGATCTACGAGATCCTGCTGACCTACAAGCTTGAGCACATGCTCAGCAAGGACCAGATCCTTGAGATCTACATGAACCAGATCTTCCTGGGCAACCGCGCCTACGGCTTTGCCTCGGCCGCCGAGACCTACTTTGGCAAACCGCTCAAGGACATCACGATCGCCGAAGCGGCCATGCTGGCCGGGCTGCCCAAAGCGCCTTCGGCCTACAACCCGTTTGCCAACCCCAAGCGCGCGCGTGCACGCCAGCTCTACATCATCGAGCGCATGGAGGACAACGGCTTCATCAGCGCAGCCCAGGCCAAGGCCGCCAAGGTCGAGCCTTTGCGTCTGCGCAGCTCGGCCGACAAAAGCATCCTGCACGCCGAGTACGTGGCCGAGACCGTGCGCCAGCTCATTTACGCGCAGTACGGGCCCGAAACCTACACCCGCGGCCTGAACGTCACCACCACGCTGCTGGCCGACGAACAGCGCGCCGCCTACCGCGCGCTGCGTCAGGGCATCCTGGACTACGAGCGCCGCCAGATCTACCGCGGCCCCGAAAAATTCGTTGACTTGCCCAGCGACCCGAAAAAGCTGGAGGACGTGATCGACGATGTGCTCGACGACCACCCGGACAACGGTGATCTGCTGACCGCGGTGGTGCTCGAAGCCAGCCCGCGCAAGGTGGTGCTCACGCGGGGCAATGGCGAGGCGATCGAGGTCAGCGGCGATGGCCTCAAGCCGGTGCAGTCGGGCCTGTCGGACAAGGCCGCGCCCGCGGTGCGGCTGCGCCGTGGCGCGGTGGTGCGCATCGTGCAAATGCCCAAGGGCGGCTACGAGATCACCCAGCAGCCCGAAGTCGAGGGCGCCCTGGTCGCCATGTCACCGCAAAGCGGCGCGATCCGCGCCCTGGTCGGTGGCTTTGACTTCAACAAAAACAAGTTCAACCATGTGACCCAGGCCTGGCGCCAGCCAGGTTCGAGCTTCAAGCCCTTCATCTACTCGGCGGCGCTCGAAAAAGGCTTTACACCGGCCACCGTGGTCAACGATGCGCCGCTGTTTTTCGACGGCGGCGTGACCGGTGGCCAGCCCTGGGAGCCCAAAAACTACGACGGCAAGTTCGATGGCCCGATGAGCCTGCGCACCGGCCTGGCGAAATCGAAAAACATGGTCTCGATCCGTGTGCTGCAGGCGGTGGGCGCGCGCAATGCGCAGGAATGGATCGGTCGCTTCGGTTTTGACGAGGACAAGCACCCGGCCTACCTGACCATGGCCCTGGGCGCGGGCTCGGTCACGCCCATGCAGATGGCCAGCGCCTACTCGGTGTTCGCCAACGGGGGCTACCTGGTGCACCCGCACCTGATCACGCGTGTGACCGACCCCAAAGGCAAGGTGCTGGTGGAAAGCCCTGCCCCCACCCAAGTGGACGACAGCCAGCGCGCCATCCCCGCGCGCAACGCTTATGTGATGAACAGCTTGCTGCAGGAGGTCACGCGTTCGGGCACTGCCGCGCGCGCGCAGGCCCTGCTCAAGCGGCCCGACCTTTTCGGCAAGACCGGCACCACCAACGACGCCATGGACGCCTGGTTCGCCGGTTACAACCCCCAGGTCACCGGCGTTGTCTGGATCGGCTACGACACCCCGCGCAAGCTGGGCGACCGCGAGACCGGTGGCGGACTGAGCCTGCCGGTGTGGATCAGCTTCATGGAGACCGCGCTGCGCACAGTGCCTGTCAGCGAGTACCCGGTGCCCGAAGGCCTGGCCCAGGTGGGCGGCGAATGGTATTTCGAGGAATTTGCCCGTGGCGGCGTCACATCGCTGGGGCTGGGCGACAAGGCCGATGAGAAATCTGCGCTGCCGGCCGGCGAGGAAAAACGCAAGATCCTGGACCTGTTCCGCAACTGAGCTCGCTCAGGCCCCGAAATCCAGCGTCTGCCCGGCCTGCTCGCTCGCATAGCGCGAGAGGCTCTCCCAGAATTCGCCCTGACCCTTGGTGTCCATCCAGCGCTGGCCGTCCAAGCGGTAATGAAAGCCACCGCAGCGCGCCGCCAGCCACACCTCTTGCAGCGGTTTTTGCAGGTTGACCACGATCTGGCTGCGGTTGCGAAAGGTCAGCGTGACCATGCCGCCCACGCGCTGGTTGTCGATGTCGGCATCGGTCTCGTCGTTGATGCGGTCACACGCGGCCTCCAGCCGCGCCAGCAGGCGTTCGGCCTGGTCCATGTAGTCGAGGTCGGTCATTACAATCGCCGGATGTTGAGAGTTGCAAAGATTCTAGTCATGGGCCAAGCCCTTGCCGCGCTTGTGGCGATGCAAAGTGGCTGTGGCCAGAAGGGGCCGCTCTACCTGCCCGACACGCCCGAATCGCGCGGCCGTGCCACCTTGCCGCAGACCCTCAACCCCTGGCGCCCGCACACCTCAACCTCGCCCACCACGGCACCTGCGGGCGAAGCCTCTGAACCCACACGCAAGCAGCCATGAGCACCGCACCCACCCTGCCTGGACACCCTTTCATCGCCCGCCAGGGCGATCAGCTGTGCATCGAAGGCATTCGCCTGGCCGATCTGGCGCGCGAACACGGCACGCCCTTGTTCGTCTACTCCAAGGCCGCCATGCTCTCGGCCCTGGCCGCCTACCAGCGCGGTTTTGCGGGACGCAAAGCCCAAATCTGCTACGCCATGAAAGCCAACTCCAGCCTGGCGGTGCTGCAGGTGTTTGCCGATGCGGGTTGCGGTTTCGACATCGTCTCGGGCGGCGAACTCACGCGCGTGCTGGCCGCCGGCGGCGACCCCGCCAAAGTCATTTTCTCGGGCGTGGGCAAAACGCGGCTTGAAATGAAGCAGGCCTTGCAAGCGGGCATCGCCTGCTTCAACGTGGAAAGCGAAGCCGAACTCGCTGTGCTCAACGAGGTCGCTTTGCAAATGGGGCGCAAGGCCCCGGTGAGTTTGCGCGTCAATCCCAATGTGG
>JACCDW010637730.1_pt1 | contig 18148 bp, 32 predicted proteins | sample 7449781 | NCBI WGS metagenome assembly JACCDW01 (sample SAMN15323449, study PRJNA562643) | freshwater metagenome | isolation source: river surface water | place: USA:Blue River Watershed | collected 2017-08-18
ACCATTAAGTTAACATTTGGTAAACAACGCCCAGATGAAATACACGGTTGGCACCCATGAATTGAGGCAGTAGCCTAAAATGTTCTAGTAAGAGTTATGCTTAAAACGCCCCTGCAGTGTGGCATACTTTACTTATCGAACAAAGGATTTGTTATGAAGCCACCAACAAGTAGATACGCTCAACGTAGGGCTGCCGAGGCTAAGAAGAAGAACGCAATTCGTAGAACTGCTACTCAAGCAGCTACGGGTGTCGCGGGCGCAGCTGGTGGAGCTGCTTTGGGCCAAAGTGCTAACGTTAAGGAGCTTCTTGGCCAGGTTATTGTCCCTGCAACATACGAAAAAGTTGGAGAACATAAGCTTCCTCCTGGAAGTGTAAACGCAGGCACTTGGGTAGACACTATTGCACAAACAAATGAAGCTGCTCAAAAGCTAGCTGGAGAACAGGCTGCTCTTCCAGCGTCTGTTGCACTTGGGATTGCTGGCCTAGGTCTCGGAATTTACGCTGGAACTAAAATTCACCGTGCGTTAAACCAGAAGCAGTTTAAAAATAAGGGTAGATAATGCCAGACCTACACGATAGACGTAGTGGAGATGTAAAGTTTCTCCCACCAGCCAAGCCTCGTTACAAAGTAACTGAGATGGATGGCAAAAAGTACATTATTGATACGCATACTGGCACTCCTGTAACCAAAGAGCAGGTTAAAGACCTGCCAAAAACCGATGAAACGGTAAAAGGATGGGTTGGCCCAGGAACTGAAGGTAAGTCTGGTCCTGTGGACGTTGCCACTTATCTAAACATGCGCTCCTAATTTCAGAGGAAACCGATGGCAAAAAAGCCCGAACTTGACCCAGAGTCAATTCTTTGTACTACCTGCGACAAGCAGGTGGAGTTAGACAAGAATAATGAGTGGCAGCATAAAAGCCGCGGAGTAAGCCATGAGGTTTACAAGGTCATTAAATACAAGGATTGGGCTGCAAAGCGTCAAGCTGACCGCACTATTACCGTTGGTGGTAAAGTAACCGCAGGTCCAGGAGTCAAAAAAGCCCCTAAAACGGGTGAAAAGCAGCCTAAGAACGCCCCTGTAGTAAAGCGTAAGACTGATGCAGAAAAAGCCGCCATTGCGGCGGAGAAGGCCGCTGCAAGGGCAAAAATACAGGAGGAGAGCCAAGCCAAACAGGATGCTATGGAAGAAGCCTGGCATCCTAAGCTGGGTTATCATATTCCTGCTTGGACGTCTACACGTCCTGTGATTCGTCCTTCAACTGGAGAATTATATGTACCTCTTACGGGAATGGTAGTTGGACAGGTAGATAAGTCTACTATTCCTCCAAAGCTTGGTTCACCAGAGAAGCAGGCAAATGACGCTAACCTTATGCATCTGCACGAAGACCATCCGTGGTCTCCAGTGTATGCCCCAGATGGAACACTAGCTCAAAGTCCAAAGCTAACAGTAACTAAAGCTCCTAATAGTCAAAAGCTTCGTTACAATCCTAACCAACACTTAGGTGGAATGAAGAACTGGGCTGCTATGTTAAAGAGACAACAAGACCCAAACGATGAACTTGAGTTTAAAGTATGGCGTGCAATGCCTCTTGATGACTACCGTGCACAGCCATACGGTCCAAACCAGATTGCGAGACTAAGAGACTATTGGAGAATCTCTTCTCGACCAAAGTATTGCGATAAGTGTGCTCCTACTATTACTTTGCCAAATGGTACCGTAAAGCCAAACCCTTCAAAGGTGTTTGAGCGTCCTCCAATTGAACCGTTTGTAGAAACTGAAATGAGAAACACTACAATGGAAGACCTAATTAGAATTAAAAATTCAGCTGCAGGTGGCGGCACAGGCCGCACAAAGCAGCGAAAGAATTGGTTAGAAGCATTTGGTATCGACCAGAATAAACCTGCAGAATAGCAGGGGCGATTTAACCTAAAAATTGGGGTGGGCCGAAAGTTGCCCGCCGTTTGCTGTAAAGGAATGTTATGCCTAGAGACTCAGAGCACTGGGAGAGATGGAATCATTACCAGAAGACTGGTGAGTGGCTTCCTACTCAGAAGCAAAAAGATGCTGCAGCAGCTAAGGCTAGGCAGAGCGCTGAGGCCCAGAACTCGCAACTTGACTCAATGGGTATAAATAGAAACATTAGTGCTGCTATGGCCCGTGACATTTTAAACTGGCATGTTGATAATCCCGATAACGCAGCATATGATAACGACGGTAATCCCATAGAACGGGAGTAGGAGAAAAATGCTAAGTAACGTACAGCTTGGTGAATACGTGGAACATATACAGAAACATGATGCTATCCGTAAAAAGGTTGACGATGCCCTTATCAAGGGTGATGTAGATGCTGAATGGCAGGGGCGTCAGCAGCTAAAAGAGTATTGGTCAAAAGTACCTAGGATGTACTCGGAGCTGCTAAAGAGCTATAATGGTGACCAAGAAAAGATGATGACCGATGTTCGGGCCTACCGTTTGCTAAAGGACCTATAATGCTAGAGTTTATTGGAATTATAGTTATAACTGCTATATTTATTGCCTTTCTAAAATTCATGGAATGGTTGTGGAAGTAGTGCCAAAAAAAGAATTTGAATATTGCAGCACATGTGGTGCCGCTGAATACCCAGAATGTACTAATTGTGGTGGAGAGTTCTGGCATAGAGACAAAGGCGTTAACTTGAACGCGGGTAAGGGCACTGGCAAAGTGGTTCAGCTATGCCCCTCATGTGAATCTGACAGATTTACTAAAGAACAATTTAAAGGTAAGTAATTACTTGTAAACGTATGTAGTTTTTGCTACAATCTATACAGGTACGCCAAATGGGTACCGTAAACAATAGTCCGCCTTATGGGGACACATCGCCAGATGGCGGACGCGTATCTACGTCTAAGGAGTAGAAATGTATGTAGAACAGCCACGTGACCCGTGGGATAAACACAAGAACCCATATGACCCATGGGACAAGGGTATTCCAAACCCGTATAGCAATTTCAACAAGAAACCAGCAACCGTTTCAAAGCCAGTTACAATTGAGGACTTGTTTCCTAAACTAGACCGTTGGGCAATTGGCTTCGACCCATTGTTTGCTACTCTTCAGTCTTTGGCAGCAGCTAAGACTGTTTCTTATCCACCTTACAACCTCACTAAAAAGAAAGACTCATTCTTCTTGGAAGTGGCTCTAGCAGGCTACCGTAAAGAGGACATTGAAATCTTTATTGAGGACCGCACCCTAGTTATTCAAACAGTTCCTGTAGGAGAGTTGGAAGAAGACGACGACGTGGAAGACGTAGAGTCTATTCACCACGGAATTGCCCAACGTTCCTTTACACAGAAGTTTGCTTTGTCTGAGTACATTGTGGTTAAGTCTGCAGTTATGAAGGATGGAATTCTAAAGGTAGTTCTAGAAAATGAGCTTCCAGAAGAAAAGAAACCTAAAAAGATTGACATTAAGTAATATTGATGTAAACTAAATACATAAACACCTGGGGACGCAGGAAACGGTCCCCAGGTTATTAGGGCCTGAAATGGTGTCGATTGCACAGCAAAGCCGCAAGTCGGAGTGTGTAAGACCACAGTTCGATTCTGTGCAGGTCCACGACGACCCCGTTAGGGGCGTTGCAGTCACGTACTGCACCCTAGTCGCGAGGCTAGGTGTTTTGACCTTTAGCTCAATGGCAGAGCAGAGAGCTGTTAACTCTAAGGTTCCTGGTTCGAGTCCAGGAAGGTCAGCAAGGCCCTAATAGCTCATCTGGTAGAGCGACGCACTTGTAATGCGTAGGTGGCGGGTTCGAGTCCTGCTTGGGGCTCAGTAGGAGAATAAAATGGATATCCCAAAGAAAATAATAATAGGCACCCAAGTTTGGACTATTGTAGAACATACCTCTAAGGAAGACGGTATGTTGTATGAAGATAACTACGGCTATACCCTCGAGCGTCGCAATATGATTGTTGTAGATAAGGACGCTTCTGACAGCCGTAAACGCCAAGTTGTAATGCACGAGATTCTTCATGCAATTCGCTTCACATTCTTTACTGGCAATAAAATGTCTTCTAAATTAAACTTTGAAGATACAGAGCACTATTTTATTGGTATGTATGAAGAAACTCTTTTAATGGTATTTAAAGATAACCCCGCACTTATGGATTACTTATTGGAGAAATAATGAACGACAAAAAGATTAAAAAGTATATTGAAAATGCTGACCTTAAATTTCAAAAAGAACAGCTTCAGGCAGCTACTGCAGCAGAACAGTTAACGAAATCAATTGCCATTGTTGAGCAGTATAAAGACGAACTAACTGACCTTCAGTATGAGGATGTAACAAAAAAATTTGCTGAGCAGAAAAAAGAAATCGAAAAGTTTTTAATTACAGCTAGGGATAAGTACGTTAAAAAACTAAGGGAACTGGGCGACCCCCGTATTAATCCAGAAACAGGTGAGCTTGTTTAATGGCTACCTATAACTATAAATGCCCTAAGTGTGAAGTCACCAAAGAAGTTGCCTATCCAATTACAGAATCCCCAGTTATTATGTGTGAAACCTGTGAGTCTGAAATGAATAAGGTGTTTTCTGCCCCTCAAGTTACGTTTAAAGGCGGTGGCTGGGGCAAAGATGCTAGATAAAAATTAATTCTAGTTAACATATGGACACCCTATCTTTTGTGTGGTAGGGTGTTTTTTATAACTTAATAGTCACTTCGACAATAAACGCCCCGAGTACTAACGACAAGGAAAGGTAGGGACGCTAAATGAAAAAGTACGTAATCATGGCCAGCGTAATCTTAATGTTAGCTGGCTGTTCTGCATCTTCCTCTCTAGCACAACCAGAGGTAGAGCAGAAATCAGAAATAGTAGTAATAAAACCAATTTCTTTTATGCAACAGCTGCAGTTAAAAAAGAATACTGTGCAAATGCATAAAGTAATTAAATATTTAAAAACCAGAGTAGGAAAAACTTCCTATGTATTTTCTGGTTCCAGTCCTCGTGGATGGGACTGTTCAGGAATGGTCCGCTGGACCTATGAACGATTCGGATTAGAGATTCCGCATTCAGCAAATAAACAAGGTCACATTGGTAAGAGAGTTTCTAAACCTAAGATAGGCGACATTGTTGTGTTTGCCTATCGGGGTTCTACAAACTTTTACCATGCAGCTATATACATTGGTAATAATAAAGTTATTAATGCAAATGCTGGACCAAAAACTACGGTGATTCAACCGCTGTCTGACTATAAAGGTAGTCAAATAAGATACGTAAGATTAATTGAAACTCTTTAAGTATTGCCCCGCTGGTTTAGACTGGCGGGGCAATTACTTTGTGTCATACTAATTCCATGAAAAAGATTTTTGAGTTTAACAATGGTACAGCCTCTAGGGGTGACTCGTACTATTCCATTAATAAAACTGGTGATTTACGTTATACCAAAAAGTTTGAGGGTGTTGGCGAAATCACTAAAAAGTTTGGCGAAAAGCAATGATAAACAGGAATATTTCTCCAAAACAGGCTATGGGTATCTACAATGGTATGAACCCAAGTTTTGGAAACTATTTGTCTGGTAATATTGGAACTAACACTAGAGTAAACTATCCTGGCATCGCACAAATTGATACTGCAGGAAAAGACGCATGGTTAAACTTTCCAGCAAGAGTCATGACTCAAGCTGCGACTTCTAATCCTATGTTTTTGCAGACGGGCTCTAATTTAAGTGCCGCAAATTTTGCAGGAACTTTAGCAAAAGACGCAGGTCTAGACCCCGAGGTACCTACAGGTGCCACGGTTGGTGGACTGGCCTGGTAATAAACTTTAAAAAATAATTTCGACCTCTAATTACTAAACAACACGGATTTAAAAGTAAAGAGGTTAATATGAAACTTTTTTGGAATGTAATGTTGCGTATTCTTGCAACATTTGTCGCCTCTGCACTGGGCGTTATTGGTGCTGGGTCTATCATGCAGGTAGACATTATGACGGCTGCTGCTATGGGCGGTATTCTTGCCGTATTTAAAGTTATTGAACTACTTTCCTTGGCTTTCCTAGAGGACGGTAAGTTGACCCTTAATGAAATTAATGCTGCCTTCAGACAGACCATTGCACTGAAGGGCGTTGAAGAAACCAAAAATGAGAAAGGTAATAAATGAATAAACTGCGTAAATACGCAGCACTATTCGGAATCACTCTTGCACTAACCCTACCCCTGATGATGGCTTCGCCAGCATCTGCTGATAGTACATCTGACTATAATAATAAAGTTGCAAATGCTAAAGCAAAAATTTCAGCAATTCAATCGCGTCTTGATTCGGCAAAGGCCCAGTTAAACGCACTACAAACCTCTTCTAACGAAGACTCACAACTATTGGCCGCAGCTCAAAATGATGTATTTTTGGCACAAGAAGCACTGGACGCGGCAGCTTCGGACTACTCTAGTAAGCAGGCTGTATATGAACTTGCGTTTAACGCAAATAGTGCTGCAGAAGATGACTTTAATGCTGCAGTAAGTGCGGTTACTGCAGCTGCTGATGCAGTAGACGCCGCATACGCAGCGTACGACGTAGCTAACTCCAACACAAATAATGCCCAAGCAGCCATGAACACGGCTCAGTCTAACTACGATAACAGTTCCGTAACTACTGGTGGTGGACAAATTACTGCTGGTTTAAAGGCTGACATCTATGTAGGTGTTAGTGCTTATGGTAATCCTCCACAACGTTCTGATACAGCATACACATTCTGTAAAACCATTACCGTTACTAACATTGACAAGAACTGGGGAGGTGGCAATATTGAGGGCTGTGGTGGTGACTACGTAATGATTCACTACCGCGGTTACATCACTTATCCAACAAGCACCCAGGTCTACTTCTTTGCTACTGCTGATGATGGCTTCTACATGACCATCAACGGACAGCCAATTATTAATGACTGGTCGCTTAAGGGCTGTGGCGGTAACTCAGCAGGATTGTTTAGCTTTACTGGTGGGCAGTCATACGCCATTGATGCTTGGATGTATGAGTGGGGTGGGGGAGCGTGTAACACGCTTTACTATCAGCCACTTAACTCTGGCCAGTGGACAGTAGCTCCAGCATCATTCTTCACTCAGCAAGCAGTAGCCGTTACTACTAAAGACCCTGCACTAAAAGTCATTCTTGACCAAAAGATTGAGGAATATGTTGCCGCAGTAGCCGCGGAAGAGCTTGCTATTGCAAACTACACCTCGGCATCAGACGAGTACGAAATAGCGGTTACTACATATGGGGATAAACAAGCGATATTGGTACAAAAACAATCTGTACTATCTAGTGCAGAATCTGCGTTAAATGAAGCGGAAGTTACTTGGCAATCAAACAGTGACGTATTTGCAGAAAAAGACGCAATACTAATTGGAAGAAAGAATCAGTTTGCAGCAACATACGCAGCTATTCAAAATAAAGCACTGGAAGTTTCTGGAATAGAGGCTGAGCTAGAGGTGGCAAAAGCAGAACTAGCTGCTATTCCTAAGCCTACTTCTGCACCTAAGACCACAAAGAAGGTAACTTCTAAACCATTACCAGTAACAAAAGTTGTTGCAAAACCAAAGTTTGTACCTAACCCAAAACAGTAACCCCACCAGAGTTTGAGAATAACCCATTAGCTGCAATACCTCTGTTGGGGGACTTATTTAAGGGATTAGGTGATGCACTAAACGCTTTGGCTAATATTGGTGCAGACCTACCTCCTGAAGTCAGGGAGAAGGCACAAAAGATTGTTGTTTCTGCGATTATTGTTACACAGGTAGCTACACAGGCAGCAGCAGTAGCTACTGCTAGTGCTTCATCGTCTAGTTCTTCTGGAAGGAGAAAGTAATAATGAAGTTTTTAAATGACCTTATTGGTCAAATCTGGACTCTTCTTGGAATGTTTGTAGCTTGGATAGTTTTAGAAGGCTCCGCTAAGACAGTTGTGGGTTGGTGCATAATTGTGTCATTAGTTATTTGGATGGCGACTTTTCCACTGCGAAAAGACGACGAATAAGCGACAATAGAACTAAATCCCCGAAAGGAAATAAGATGTCTAACTACCGTCTACCATTCCCAAAAGTTGCTGACCCTTTTGGTTCTCATTCAGCTCAACGTAAGTCTATGGGCCTGGGTCCGCACCGAGGTGTAGACTATAACGGCTTCAAGGCTGGAACTCCTTTGCCTGCTGTTGGCGATGGAGAAATTACTCTAAACAAATGGACTGATGTCCTTGGTTGGGTTATTGAGCTTAAGGTTGGTAAGCATTACTTTATGTATTGCCACATGAACAAACAGTCGCCACTAAAAGTTGGTACTAAAGTAAAGTCTGGAGACACCGTTGGTGGAGCTGGAACTTCTGGAAGTGCTAGTAGTGGAGTTCACCTACACTTTACTCTGTCTACTACCTCTGGTGGTGGAATTTCTGGAAAGGTGTATGATGCTCACGCATTCCTCGTAAAGAAGATTGCTGAGGAAAAAGCTGCTGCTAAGAAAAAGGCAGTTGCTAAACCAGTTGTAAAAAAACCAGTCGTTACCCCAAATCCTGCACAAGCCGTAGCACCAAAAATTTGCGAAACTTGTAAGCAGGAGATTAAGTAATGCTAAATAAACTAAAAAATATTCTTGTCCGTTCTATTGGTGTAGTAATGTTTGCATTCCTACCTGGTGCTGCGATTGGTGGACCAACCGTTGGTTGGCTCATGGGTGGCCTCGTCGGTGTAGGAACCGTATTCTCGTCAATCATCATCTTCTTTGGTGTGCAGTTGGCTTGGGACGCAATGATTTCTGACCAAGACATTGAGAAGGGATTCCGTGCAGCTGTTGCAAAGCAGGCTGAGGACAACCCTGACATCAAGAAGGCTCTTGAAGACTCTGCTAATGACACTCCAGATTTGAGTGACTTTGGCGACATCGACGAGCTTGAAGAAGACGACGAAGTAAAGCCGTAATGATTCCTCGTAAATATCTGGCCCCAAACAACCGTAAAAAAGTTAGTTTGGGGTCAGAGTTTACCCGCTCTATCCGTCAATACGATAAGTCACCAACCAACAGGACGTCTGTGTTTACTTGGGCTCGAGCAGGCCGCCAAAATTCAGAAGGTTTTGGTGGAGGACGACTTATTTATAAAAAGTAAAAGGAATGTAGGACCATAATATGGACCCAAACATTTTGTACTGGGCTGCGGCCATAATTACCATAGGAACAGCTTTAGGTATGCTGTGGAGATTGCTACACCCTATTTGTGTAAGAATTCATAAAGTTATGGATAACTGGGATTCTTTTATGAGAGATTGGGCGGGAGAACCCGCATCTCCTGGTCGTTCCGCCGTGCCAGGTGTTATGGAACGCTTAAACCGTATTGACGGTGAATTGAAGCGCAATGGCGGGTCTTCTATGAAAGACGCCTTAAATAGGGTGGAAAAGAAACTGGAACAAATTGATGCTAGACTTGAAGACGGCAATAAACGATTCGAAAGGATTGAGGCGGAAATAAATGATTGAACCAAAATTTGATGCAAGCAGACTTAAGGGCGGCTCTACTGGACTCATTAAAAGTATTGCTGACCGTAGGTTAAAGGATTTTAAAAAACAACAAAAGCCAATTCTAGAAGACTTAGCAAAACAGCGTGAAGAAATCAAAGCCGCACCAGCCAAAGCTGCAAAAAAGCGCTCAGACGCTGCTAAAAAAGGCGCTGCTACTAGAGCTAAAAATCGTCAAGCTGCTAAAGACGCAGCCAATACTCCTCCCAAGAAAACTTGGAATCCAATTAAAAAGTCAACTGTTTCTGGACAAGGTGGTGGGGTTGCTGGTCGTCCAGCTACTGCTGGCACCACAACTCCAAAAGCTAGTAAGCCAGCCAAAACTCCAAAGGCACCCTCTACAAAACGTACTCCTCCAGCAAAAACTACAAAACCAGTTCAAAAAGTTGGTTCTGTAACTAAAAAGCCACAAAGAGGCCGAGCCAGATAACTTACGTTAGTACTGAAAATTTACTAATTATAGGGCAATCTTTTATTAAGACTTAAGGAGTTAAATATGGCAACTTGCGCTACGTGTACTAACGACGCTATTTATGCATACCAACCAGGTCCTGAATTTAGTATTTACTATTGCCAGTACCATCTACCACGTTTTTTGACTCGCTCTGATGGGTCGTCGGTTTTTCCTGTAGTAAAGGAAGAGCCTAAAACTGTAGAGCCTAAAGTATCGAAGAAAAAGGAAGCTGCGGCACCTGCCGAAGCCCCTGCAGAATAATGCCTTTAATACGTAAATTTGCCGTTCAGGGACATCCTGTTCCTAGCGGTGCCCATAGTCCTCGTGGACCTTTTCCAGCTGAGATTTTCGCGCAGAATCCAAGAGCTGAAGAAGAGTTCCAACACTCCGACTCCTTACACGAAGCACTAGATGATGTTCGCATGTTCCGTTGTCGGTACTGCGAAGATATTCTCTACGAGGATGAACTAGACAACCATGATTGCAATCAGGAAGAAGAATAAACATGGCAACAAATAATAACGGACACCTGCTGGATTCAGCAGGAAACGTAGTCGTTGACTTTGTATGGGGTAACCTACCTCTACAGCCAAACGACGTACGCCCAGACACCGCAACTGGTCGACTAGACTTTGCTCTAGATAACCACGTAATTGCAGAGTCTGGATGGAATGGCTATCCACTATATGAGCCAAACACCGATGGTGAGTACGTCTCTGGCGTAGCTTACATCGTTGTACCTAGCGTTCTAGGACTAACCACTGCGTTGGCTTTGGACGCTCTTAAGGATGCTGGCTACACTGCAGCTAACATCACAACCGCAACCGCTGCAACTAACACCGCCGTACAGCCTACTCGCGTTAATGTCACTGCAACTACTGCTGCGACTGTATACGTAACTGGTGGCACCACTTCTTACCCAGTGGGTACTAAGGTGACCATCGGTTCTGGAACTGGTATCCCAACTGCTGTTGTTGGTACTTGGACCGTCACTGGCGGTAACGGTTCTACAGTAGTAATCGCTGGTTCTGGTTGGACTGTAGCTGACTCTGGCTCAATCACCCCAGGAACTGTACTAACTGGTGCCGCTGGCACTATCAAGGTTCAGTCTGTGGCTGCTGGTGCCGATAGCATTGCTCTTGGTACTACAATCACTGTAACTCCTTGGGCCTAATAGCTAGTTAATTAATGGCTGACGACGTAAGTGCAATCCCTCCTGGGTATAGTCCAGAAGATGCTGCGCGCTTACGTCGTCAAGCCGTTAATAGCGCAGAAGGAGCTGCATTTTGGGACCAGTTTGTACCCACGCAGTATAAGCCTCAAAATGACATAACAGATTCCGAAGACGAGGATGGCGATGGTGGCGGCGGAGAATCTCCCGCTGTACTAACAGACGTTCCTACATCATCTACAAATGTAAGTAGACCTAGAACTGTAGCTGCTGGGTATGACCTAGCCCGCAAAACATTAACCGTTATGTTTAGAGACGGTACTTTGTGGAATTACTATGACGTTACTCCTGGTGAGTGGTCAACATTTCAGAACTCTTTTTCTAAAGGCCCAATGCTTAACTATTGGGTAAAAGGAAGCTATCAACCTGGTTTTCTTTTGTATAAATCTCATGGACCTGCGGACCTATCTTCTGTCAGTCAAAATGTTTTGGCTGAAATTTATAAGGTTGCTCGAATTAGCCAGTACCGCTATGCTTATCATGGTTATGTTCCTAGAACTGCTCAAGGACGTGGCTATGTTGCTCCAAAAACTAAAGGACGCTCTTCTGCTGGAAAAAATACAGCAACAGCAAATAAACCTAAACGACTAAAATAGAAATATGCCAAAAGTACACAACATCGGAAAACAAAGATTTATACAATATATAGACTTTCCAGTAAACTGGGAAGGAAAGATATTTGTTCGAGGATGGACTCAAGAAATTGCAGAACCATTTAGAACAGCTACCCCACTTATCCTAAGAATGCCAAATAATAAAGCGTTGGTTTTAGGAAAGTGGTCTGGACAACAGCCAGATGAAGAAACCGCACTCAATAACGCTATGCAAGGACGACTACTAACTGATGAAGATTTCACTAAAGAAAAAGGTTGGAAACCAGCCCCAGTCCAAACTGGAGAAGAGAATCAGCAATATATCGACACCTGAGTTGATTATATGGGCTGAAAACTCCTTAGCTGCAATTGGTAAAAATGTTTACCACCATCAAAGAAACGGTATAGAAGCTTTGTACGAAGCAGAGCTTGGAGCAGAGGCTTTGCTGGCTATTACTAGGGAACTTATAAAGCGAGCTAATAATGACCTACGATAATTACGAACCCGAAGAAAATGACGACGACCTAGAGTATCAGTTTGAGGAAATTACTCCTGAGCTCTATGCTGAAGAAGATGAAGAAGAATCTCCCGTAGATTACTATGAAGAAGAAGAATTAGACGAACTTACTCAGGAATTTGTAAATAGGCTAATTGATAAGCTTCTACAGTTTATGCATGTACTCGTGGGACATGAATTACACGAATACCAAAAACCACTTTCTAGAAGAATGATGGAATCTGTAATAATTGGTGATGCTGCAGAAATTACTGCGTTGGCTGCACGTCAGTCAGGTAAATCAGAAACAGTTGCTGATACAGTAGCTACATTGATGATTATGTTGCCAAGACTGGCAAGAATGTACCCAAAACTTTTAGGCAAGTTTAAGGACGGTATTTGGGTGGGGCTGTTTGCTCCTACTGAGGGTCAGGCAGAAACTTTGTTCACTAGAACGGTCACTAGGCTAACTTCCGAAAGAGCTTTGGAAATTATGGGCGACCCAGAAGTGGATGATGTGGCTGCAAAAATTTCGGGTGTAACTAAAACCATCAAACTTAAAAAGTCTGGTTCCACCATGACCATGATGACCGCTAACCCACGAGCAAAGATTGAGTCTAAGTCGTTCCACCTTATCGTTATCGATGAGTGTCAGGAAGCCGATGACTTTATTGTAAATAAATCAATTGCACCTATGATGGCGTATTACGCTGGTACAATGGTTAAAACAGGAACACCAACAACAAATAAAAATAATTTCTATAAGTCTATTCAACTTAATAAGCGTAGACAAACTGGTAGAAAAGCTCGTCAAAATCACTTTCAATGGGATTGGAAAGAAGTAGCTAAAGTAAACGCAGATTACGCTACCCACATACGAAAAGAAATGCTGCGTATTGGAGAGGACTCCGATGAGTTTCAGATGTCGTACAACTGCAAATGGCTTCTTGAACGCGGAATGTTTGTCACGAGTTCACTCATGGATGAACTTGGCGATACTAGCCAAGAACTCGTCAAAGTCTGGCATCAAACCCCTGTTGTGGTCGGAATCGACCCAGCTAGAAAAATGGACTCCACTGTTGTCACAGTTGTCTGGGTTGACTGGGACCGTCCCGATGAATTTGGCTATTTTGACCATAGAATCCTTAACTGGCTGGAGATTCAAGGGGACGACTGGGAAGAACAATACTTCCAAATCGTCAACTTCCTCGCCAATTACGACGTTCTTGCGGTCGGAGTAGACGCCAACGGTGTTGGTGACGCAGTAGCCCAACGCCTAAAGATTCTTCTACCTCGTGCAGAAGTTATACCGCTAACGTCAAGCCAATCGGAACAATCTAAACGGTTTAAGCATCTTCAAGCTTTGTTGCAGAGAAGGTCTTTGACTTTTCCTGCTCATGCAAAGACCAGAAGGCTTACTGTTTGGAAGCGATTCTTTCAGCAGATGACTGACGCTGAAATTCAATACAAGGGCCCTAACTTCACTGTGGCTGCGCCAAATGAGGCGTATGCTCACGATGACTTTGTGGACTCTTTGGCTATTGCTTGCTCCTTAACCCAGGAATTGGTGATGCCAACCGTAGAAGTTTCGAACAATCCTTTTTTCTAAAAAGTTTGAGTTCAAGCAGAAAAATACAACAGAACACGAGAAACTGAGTATTGGAAATACTGCAGTTTCCGTTTCTACTTATTAAAGGAGTTACCCATGGGTATCGCACCAAACCCTATGTTCCCTGAGCGTGCACCACAGGGATATGAAGTTAAGCCTGCTGGCAACGAAGAGCGCCGCGGTCCACTGCGTTTTGAAGAGGGTGTCGCTACTGACACTGACGTTCCAAACGACTTTGAAAAGGGCATCATGAACGGCTTTGCAGCCGCTCCTGGTCGTCCAAACCGCAACGCACCAGTATGGCAGAAGCCAGCTGCTGAGACAATGAGTGAGCGTGCTCACGTTGGTTCAGCTGCTTGGATTGAAGCTCCAACATTTCTCGGTGAATTTGCTCACGGTTCGTTTTCGAACAATGCTGAGCAGGTTATCGAGACCAAGTTGGTTTCGGGTGGAAAGACTCAGCGTCTAAACCCAACAGTCGTAAACGACTAAAACTGTCCGTTAGTCTCCCTTCCCTCTCTTTCTGAGGGACGGGATGACTTTCGGCTAGAGGAGCAAAATTGGCAGAAATCCCCCTAAACGAAAAGCTATATGCTATGGTGGTAACACAGGCTAAGGCTAAATATCGTATTTATCCTTCTCCTGGTGCAAGCCACTGGGTACATCGACGCTACCTGGAACTAGGTGGTCGATTTGAAGATTCTGAAAAAATAGCTGAACGCAAGAGAATGATTAGAAGAGCAATTCAAGCTAGAGAAGAAATGGCTGCCAGAAAAGATAAAAAAGACGACAAAAAGCGTGAGGATGATTAATGTCATTTGTTGATTTTTCTCCTCCATCTTATAGGGCGTCATCTTCTGACCTTACTATATCCATCTCTCCGTTAGGTCTAGTTGAACTTGCAGATGAAGAATTTGAGGTCCACGGTCCTCGTCTAAACCGTTACTCGCTCAACTGGGCTATGTACCTTGGTCACCACTGGGGTTACCGCCGTGAGCAGGGCGAAATGCAGATTTCGCTTAACTACTATCGTGCTTTCCTAGACTACCTTGCTAGATTTACATTTGGTAATGGTGTCCACTTCCGTTCCCCTAAACTTACTGAAGCAATTATTCCTAATCGACTTGAGCGTGTATGGGAAGTAGACAACGATAAACAGCGTGTCCTATTTGAGATGGCACAGCTTGGCGGCATTACTGGTGACTGTTTTGTAAAGATTGCTTATGAAGAGGCTTGGGAAGACAGCATTGGTCGTTTTCACCCAGGGCGTGTACGTATCCTTCCTTTAAACTCAGCGTTTTGTTTTCCAGAGTTCCACCCTCACGACAGAAGCCGCCTTCTTAGATTTAAGCAGAAATATCGTTTTTGGGGAACTAGCCTAGAAGGTACACGACAGGTATTTACCTATACGGAAATTCTTACCGATGACATTATTGAGGAGTATGTAAATGATGAACTTATTGACTCGCGCCCAAATCCTTTGGGACAAATTCCAGTTGTCCATATCCCGAATATCCCAGTATCTGGTTCTCCTTGGGGACTTTCAGATGCTCATGATATTATTACTATCAATCGTTCATATAACGAAATCTCTACAGATGTAGCTGACATTGTTAACTACCATGCTGCACCAGTTACGGTTATTGTTGGTGCTAAGCAAGGTAACCTCGAAAAAGGTGCTAAGAAGGTTTGGGGAGGTCTTCCAAAAGATTCTCAGGTATTTAACCTTGAAGGTGGTGCTGCTGGACTAACGGGAGCTATGCAGTATCTTCAGATGCTTAAGCTATCAATGCATGAGCTAATGAATATTCCTGAAACTGCTCTTGGTCAAGCTCAACCTATTTCCAATACTTCTGGTGTTGCTCTTTCAATTCAGTTCCAGCCCCTAATGAACCGCTGGGCTCAAAAGAGTGCCCAGTATGGTATTGGTCTTCAAAAGATTAACGAACTTGTAATTTTGAATCTGGCAATTAAAGAGCCAGAAAGTATGGTTTATAACCCCGATACTGATGGGCCTATTAAAGACGGTCAGCTTGCACAACTTGACCCACATGACCCAATAACATATCTAACTTATGCTCATTTTCCGCCTCCCCTACCTCTAGACAAACTTGTTCTTTTGAATGAACTTCAGCAAAGAATGTCTATGGGTCTTGAGTCAAAAGAAGGCGCACTCCGCGCTCTTGGAGAAGAGTTCCCAGAAGAGAAACTTGTGGAAATCCGTAAGGAACTTCAAGATGACGCTTTGGCTGAAGGTGCTCTAAACTTGGTAAGAGCTCAAATTTCTAAACAACTTATGGACCTAACTGGAATGATGGTTGGTCCTGATGGCACAGCTACTCCAATGGACCCAATTCTTATGGGTAACGGAGATACCCTAGGAGATGGCCAACTTGGCCCTCAAGGAATGGGCGATGGGCAGGTAGAAGAGGACCAGCTAGAGGCTGAGGCCAGCATACGAGAGACTTTGGTAACTCAAGCTTATGGAACAAAAATTCCATCAAGAAATACAGTTGACAAAGAATAAAAATTAATTCCATGTAATCATGGAGTTAAGGAACACTTAAGGCGTTTTTTGCACTTTAATTGTTCTATAAACACTGACAAGGTCATGTGGCATTAATACGGAAAACGACCAAGAGAACGAAAAGAGATTAATAATGGATGAAAATCTAGAAGTAGTTGAGACTACTGACGTAACCCCTACAACAACTTCAGCATTTGCTGAGGAGGTTTCTACGCAAGCACAGTTTACAGCCGAGGATATTGCTAAGGCACGTGCGCAGGAAAAGCAAAAGCTTTATCCTCAAGTAGAAAAGTTGCAGGAAGAGCTTGCCCTTCTGAAGCAGAAGGAGCAGGAACGTGAGGCTAAAGAAGCAGAGCGTAAAGCAGCTCGTGCTGCACGTGAAGCAGAACTAGCCAAACAAAAGAAACTGGAAGAAGAGCAGACGCTTGAACTTCGCGACCTCCTATCAAAAAAGGAGCAGGAGTGGCAGTCACAGCTCGAAGCTGAACGTGTAGAACGTGAGAAGGCATTTGCCCTTCTGGAGCGTGAGCGTCAGTTCCAAGAATTGCAACAGTACCGTCAGCAGCGCCTAGAGGCTGAGCGGGAAAACATTATTCCAGAGTTGATTGACCTCATCTCTGGTAACAACAAGGACGAAATTGAAGCCAGCATTGCTGGACTAAAGGAACGTTCTTCTAAAATCTTCGATTCTGTTGCGCAAGTTGCACAGCAGAGTCGCAAGGAAATGGCTGGAACTCGTATTACGAGCCCTGCCTCTGGACCCCTCGACAACGACTCGGACTCACGTACGTATTCACCTGATGACTTGAAAAACATGTCAATGGCAGACTATGCGAAGAATCGTTCCAAGCTACTTGGAAATAGCAACAACCGTGGACAGGGATTGTTCGGTAATTAACAACCTAATCTAACGACCGCTCTTGAAAGGAGCAAAAATGGCAGCATCTGCTATTACAGGTTCGTCCCAGCTTGCTGGTGCACCTACCGCTTATTCAGGTTCGAACAGCCAGCTTTCGCAGGCTATTCAGACCATTTGGTCGAAGGAAATTCTGTTCCAGGCGATGCCTATTCTTCGCTTTGAGCAGTTTGCAGTTAAGAAGACTGAACTTGGTGTTGCACCAGGTCTTCGTGTTAACTTCCTTCGTTACAAGAACTTCGCAGTGGACCCAACTCCACTGACCGAAGGTGTCCGTATGACCACCAACGCTCTGACTGCAGAGCAGATTGCTATCACCGTTGCTGAGCACGGCTACGCAGTTGCAGTTTCTGAACTGCTTCTGAACGCTTCGTTCGACGACATCATGGCTTCTGCATCTCGTCTACTTGGTCGTCACATGGCTCAGTACCTAGATGTCCAGGCTCGTGACACTCTGTCGGCTGCTACTTCAGCAACCTTCGGTTACGACCGTTCGGCCATCTCGGGTGGTGCCTTCACTAACTATGACGAAGGTAACGTCGCTACAGCTGTATCTGGTTCTAACACTTCTGTTGGTTCTGGTACAAACGCTGGTAAGTACAAGCTAACCACAGGTGCCATCAAGGACTCGGCTCTTGTTCTTGCTTCTAAGAACATTCCAAGGATTGGTGAGACCTACGTGCAGTTCATTCACCCTAAGCAGTCTCGTGACCTTCGCTCGAACCCAGAGTTCATCGAAGTAACCAAGTACGCTGCTCCAGGTAACTTCATGCTAGGTGAAATCGG
>JACCDW012104725.1_pt1 | contig 18144 bp, 16 predicted proteins | sample 7449781 | NCBI WGS metagenome assembly JACCDW01 (sample SAMN15323449, study PRJNA562643) | freshwater metagenome | isolation source: river surface water | place: USA:Blue River Watershed | collected 2017-08-18
TGACAACGGAAAAACCAACCAATTCAACCTATTTCCAAATCCAGCAACCACATCATTCACAATTTCAGGTATTTCCACTACTATAATCGGTGAAAAAGCAACACTCAAAGACCTAAGTGGAAAAATTATGATGGAATTTATTTTAAATGAGCCGAACCAAAAAATCGAAGTTTCTCAATTGAGGAAAGGAATTTATTTACTGCAAATCGGAGAATCGACAGAAAAAATAATTATTGAATAACAATTTAGCAGAAATTGTATGGAATTATGAATTTAGCTAAATCCGAAAATCCACTTATCCAGAATATTAATTAAAAAACACTCCAATTTACCCCCAATGATTTAAGGATAAACCCTTAATTTTTAATTGAAAAAAAATATTATAAATTTAAATTTTATATCTTTACTTTAATTAATGAGTTTTATTAAAAAATTATGAAAAAACAAATAGTATTATTTACCCTGTTAATGTTAAGTTTTCTTTCTAATGCTCAACTCTATTGGAAAAAATTAAGTGCGGGATCTGAATATAATATAGCTTTAAGATCAGATGGAACACTTTGGTCATGGGGTTTTAATGGAAATGGGCAATTGGGTATTGGTGATAATACAGCATTCGATTTTCCTGTTCAAGTTGGAACAGCAACCGATTGGTCGGATATTGTATGTGGAAGCTTTCACGTGCTGGCATTAAAAACTGATGGTACTTTGTGGGCCTGGGGATTAAATAATAATGGTCAACTGGGTATTTCAAACAATACGAGTCAAAATTCACCCGTACAAGTTGGTAATGAAACAACTTGGAGTAAGATTGAAGCAGGACTCGGCCATAGCGCGGCAATTAAAACGGATGGCTCATTATGGATGTGGGGAAATAATTTTTTCGGACAATTAGGCGATGGAACAACAATGGATGCTAATGCTCCTGTTCAAATTGGAACAGACACCGATTGGAAACAACTTTCTTTGGGTGGAGCACATACCCTTGGGCTGAAAACTGATGGTAGTTTGTATGGATGGGGTTTTAATGGCAGTGGTCAACTTGGAAACAATACAGCTTCAGATACGCTTACTCCTGCAAAAATCGGAAATGATCTCTGGAAGTCAATTTCAGCAGGCTATCTATTCTCGTGTGGAATAAAAACAGATGGTTCGGGCTGGTCATGGGGTTTTAATGGGAATGCTCAATTAGGCTTGGGTGATACACAAAGTCGCTCAACTCCAACCCAAATTGGTACTAGCTTTGACTGGGATAAAATTTATGCAGGTTCAAGCTTTTCATATGGGTCTTGGACAGATCAATCGGTTTGGTCTTGGGGTTTTAATGGATTTGGACAATTGTCAATTGGAACCTCTCAACAACAAAGCTATCCGATATCAATTTCAACAAGCGAACAATACAAAATGATTGCATTAGCAAAAGGATCAGACGACGGGACAACATTATATGGTCATCACGCAGTTGCAATTTCTGCCGATAGCTTAACAATTTGTTCTGTTGGAGCGAATTATCAAGGACAATTAGGCATTGGCTCTACAACAGCTCGTTATGTGTTTGAATGTGATATTTTTTCCCTAGCAGCTATTTCAGAGAAACAAGAAAATAATATAACCATCTATCCAAATCCTGCTTCGCAAGAAATTACAATTTCATTATCTGACAATATTTCTAATATGGAATGTATTTTATCTGATAATACAGGAAAAGAAGTGAAGCGATATAAATTGGCAGGAATCGAAACCGAAATAAATATTTCAGATTTCACTTCAGGTATATATTTTATAAAGGTTGGAGATCATATGAGAAAGATTATAATTGAATGATTTTATTCACAATAATTAGATAGAATAATAACTTCCCCTAGTTCTTGATATAACGAATTTAGTATTATTAAATTCTGGTTTTTCTGAAATCCTAACTAATTATATCTATTAAAAATTCAATCGTGTTAAAAACCATAATTTAATCTCTCCGTTTCCTTAAAATAGTCTTTGGTAATTAGATTTTCCAAATAATGGTTAAAAATATTACCATTTTTCCAAATTCTCATTTCGTAATTATTCACTGTTTTACCTGATTATAATAGTAATTCATATGTTATTAAAATCAGGTTTTTAATAACAGTAAAATCCACTTGCTGCATTATAATCTAACAAAAAATTCCATAATTTATAAACTCTTTTCTTAAACCGCATCAAATTAAAATATTTGTTATTTAAAATAATTTTCCATCCTACGAAAAAATCCTAATAATAGGATTTTATGTAATCATCAATTCAAACATTTTTTTCGTCAAAGTATTTAATGGCTATTTAAATTATATTATAACCATCAGAAGCTTTTCATTTGGTAATTATTATTTTCAAATATTCCTTAACAAAACTATTGGTTGTATTGTATTACGGATAAATACTGAATTTCATAAGAGTATACCCCTCTTTTCAGTATTTAAAACTTAAAAAATAATTTTTTAAAACCTTTACCCAATCAGTATTTAGATATTTTTCATTTAAAACTTTCAAAAAGTCAACTACCTTAAGTAAAAATCAACGATTCAATTTCGTAGTAATTTTGTAAAAAAGCAAAAGATACGTCATTTGTTTATTTACTAGGACTTATCTTTTAAAGAGGCACAGCAATTTAAGTAAATTTCTAAATAAAATAAATATGAAAAAAACAAAACAAGTAAGCAATCCCTATTTTGAAATTGGGGTTTTACACAATGAGGCATTGGATTTTGTTATTCAAAACTTACCTCCAAAGGAACCAGTATTAACTGAAAAAATCATTAAACTTAGCAGCCAAAATTTACAGATTATTAACAATACACCTGCAAAGTTAAGTCTAGCAATTTACTTCGATTTCATAGCCACCACAATCAATAAATTAAATCAAATACCTTTTGAAATTTTATTAAAAGAATACAAAGTTTCTGTAGAATCAACTTGTTTCATCAATGAAATCTTAAATTTATCCTCGGATTTTGACTATTCAACAACTTTAAAGGTGCTTAAAAATATTGAAAGCAATATTTTAACCTCTGACTTAATTCAAAAAGAGAAGCAATTACCTTTATTATGTGTTGCAGTTGCAAAAAGTAGCGTGTTATACTGGATTGAACAAATACAAAATCCTAAATCACCATGGATAAATTTTGTTGGTGACACAAAAGCATTTGCATGGCCTTGGAAAGCAGATGCCAAAGGAGCTATTTTAGGTTTTATCGACGGTGTAATAAGTGAACTCAGCCAGGGTTCTAATCTAAATGAAGTAATTTCCGGCGGTTATTGGGGTGCAGTTGGTGGCGCGGCTACTGCATCAGTAACAGCGGCACTTGAAGAAGAATAAAAACTAATATACCACACTTGGATTTATTATCCAAGTGTGGTTATTTTAAACAACATCTAATTTCATAAACCCTTAATTTAACAAAAACACCTAGATCATCTCCCCCCATTAAAACCTCACAAACCTAAAAAGTAAGCAAGGTTAGAATTGTTGTGAATCGTTTATCTATTTCAGGAATTCACTTCCAATGCTTCGGTCTTTTGATAAGATATCCATCTCTCAACTGCACCTCTTCATGCAATTGGCTTTCATCAAACTTTATCGGATGTCTTTCTAGTTTAACATACCTGTCAGACAAGCTAACAAGATCACTCGAATAACGTTGAGGAGGAAAATAAGTCCAAATTTTATGTTGATGATTCATTTCTCGAATTGCTTCGATTGGAGGAATTAAATCACTGTCTGCGGAGACTAGAATAGAAATATCACATTTCTTATGAACGACATCGCTCAACATATGCGTTGCAATTCGGACATCAGTCTCTTTTTCTTCAAATTGTATAATACTATCCTGGCAATTCCTACAAGTAAATTTCTTTTGCAAAAACTTACCTAATTCTAAATGAAACTTTGAATTTACCTTATTAGCTTGAAAAAATAAATCCTGACGGTCAGCCTTACCGGAATTTTTTTGAACAGCAGAGAAATATTTCAGTGTAACTAATTCTTGATGAGGTTTTAAAAATGATTCAAAAAACTTCACTAAGTCCAACCAATAATACTTTCTCCATTTTTTGGCTTTTAATCCAAAATAAAAATTAAACCCATCAACATAAACAATTACACGTTGCTTCCTGCCATCCATATCTTTTCAAATTAAAAAGCCCTCTGCAATTGAGGGCTCAGACCTATGACTATCCCATCATAGGGGGGTTATTGAACAAAATTACGAATATTTATTAAATCAAAATAAACCAATAATAAAATTAATTATACTTTCCACACCAACCCTACCGAGGTGCACTATCAACTCATAATCCTACATTCTAAATTTTTTTAAACCATCCCTGCCGAGATGGCCTACCAAAATCTCAAAAGTCGCATTATGTTCACGTTCAAAGAGAAGCGAAACGCAAACTTGGGCACCGTGAGGAAGCCAAAGGATCACCGAAACGGTCAAGTTTGATGAGTGTAACGCATGAACTGAACATCGGCGACGAGTTTTCTTTGTTTCTTTCTTTTGCGGAAAAAGAAAGATAGAATAATAACTAATTCTACATTCTTATCCCGATAACTATAGGGACTAATTTCTCATCTCTCAATCTTCCAATCCGCAATTTTTTACACCGAGCCTGCCGAGGTGCCACCCTCATATAATCATTCCCTCATTTCTCACCTCTCAATCTTCCCCACCAACCCTACCAACGTGCATTTTCCAAAATACCCTTAATGGTATACCCCTCATTTTACTATAATTGTAATAATTTAAGTATAACTTGTAAAAAGCATATAAAAACTATTGAATAGTTTTAGCGCATGAAAAAATTTGTTAGAGTTGCAATAAGTGTATTGTCAATCAAAATGCACCTATTTTCGCAAAGTATTCAAGCCCCTGAAAAACCCTATCCCAAAATTCAAAACTGGGAGCAGATAGTACAAAAGGCAACAAAGGAGAACAAGAACATTTTGGTAGATTTATCCACCGAGTGGTGTGTCGCGTGTAAAGTTGTAGAAAAGAAACAATTCACAGATCCCGAAATAAGGAGTCTAATGGATTCAAAGCTACATACGTACATGTTAGACGCCGAAAAAGATTCCATAGGACAGTTAATAAAATTAAAATACGGAATTTGCGCTTATCCCAGTTTTGTAATATTCTCACCAAAAGGAGAGTACATCGAAACATGGTACGGCGCCATGCCAAATGAATATTGGATACAGTATGTAAAAGACAGCATAGATAAAGAGCCTCTACTACGACCGGGCATACCGGAAGGCTTACATTTTAAGTGGCCGCAATTTATAGAACGGGAGTTAAAGGCAAATTTCAGAAACAGCGCACCCGGAAAAGAAGAATTACAAAACCATTTCCGGAAAAACAATTACAAAAATTTTATTGATTTCAGTATTTGCCGAATGTATCCCGGAGACATACCCGATACAATGGTAGATAAAATGGTACAAGATCAACACTGGTTAGCAACCAACTACGGTTCTGATTTAACAACTGACATGTTATCAACCTCAATAAATTGGAAGGTATATGCTCAAATTCAGAAAAAAGAATGGGCACAAGCAAGGAAATACATGCAACAATACGTAACAAACTTCCCACAATTCAAATGGGAATTATTCAATGCAAAATTGTATTATTATCAGAGTAAAATGGAACTAGACAGCATGATACGTCTGGGGCAAGAAAACCCGGAATTCGTTTTTGAATTTGTCGCATCACAGATAGTAGCGCATGTATGCGAGTATGGACAGATCGAGGAGCATTTTCAGCAAGCATTAAAATGGAACTCGGAAGAGCTAGAAAAAGAAATCACATACACCTTAGCAAAGCATCAAGCCATCTTATATCAAAAAATCCAATCCAAAAAGGAAGCCCGTCAATGGGCAAAGAAAGCGATAGCCATAGCACAGCAAGAAAACATAACACTATCCGAAAACGACAAAAAATCATTACTCCAAATCGCTGAAGACAAAACCAAAAAACCAAAAAAGGATTAAGAATAAGAAAAGGAAAAATTGTCTTCCTCCTTCTCATCACAGCTTCAGAAAAACATAAATACAAGGGTAATACAAAGTGCAATACAAGCTCGCAATCCCTCACTTCGCAAGGGTTGCTAAGCCTGTCGAAGCACCCTTGTTTTTAGCGTTCCTTAGCCAGTCGTTCAGAATTCACTTTGTGGCTGTTCACTTGTTTTCTTCGCCTGTTCTTCGGGCGTCCTCAGTCGCAGCTACTACATCCCCCCATCCTTCGGCCTTCGTAGCCTTGGCGAAGAAGTCCCCATCAAGGTATTCGCTCGCAGCTCGTTCCTCACTCTCGCTTCTGTTTTCTGCTGGGGGTCTACCGCTGCTTGTGTTTATGCTCGCCTGCTAAAGCGCCTCAGCTGCGGGACTGTCACAGTTTTTGAGCCATGTGCTAAAAGCAACTTCCTTCATATCACTCCGGGGCAAAGAGTATGAACAACAAAAATCAAAATAGAATAAATAAGTCCATTGAGCAACGTCGAAATGGCTGGATCCCCTACGTATCATTCAGTCAGTACCTTTTACGCACCACACACAAACACTTTGTCAGCTCGTCCCTCATGCCAAACAGTTTGTTTTTTCCAATGCTAATCAAAAAACTGCGCCAGTCCCTTGTGCAACTTGCAGAGGTCATTCCCACTTCCTCCGGTCGTTCTTCATATCCCCCTTCGGCGCTAACTCGCGGTCGGCTCGCGCATTTCAGTGAGATCGGGATTTACGCAGGAAATTCCGTGAATCGAACTAATCCCGATTGAAACAAAGTGCAACATCGGGACCGTTCTGCTAAATCCCTTTCTCACTTCCATGCTCCCACACTTCATTACGCCATTTCGCAACCCTCATGGCTCCATTTCGTTTTCCCAACGCTGGCTCAAGGCTGTTTTTCCTTTTTTAATTTATGGGTATTGGATTGAAGATTTTGAACAGAACAACACTTCTTTAGTTCTTGTGAAAATGACTTCCTACTGGTGCTGTGAATACATTCCCCCTTTTTCTCAAAAGGTCATGTATCACATCAATCCAGCAGTCATCAAATCCATTCTTTCCTCAATGTCAAAAGAGGAGTTTTATCGTCATGCACGCTATATCCATTCTCAGTCGCTTTCGTTGCCAGAGGGCTCCAATCGTCAGGTCATGTTTTTCAATCTTTGGCAGTGGTGTCTCCGTCTCCATAGGGAGCGTTTTGGTGGGTAGTTTCCTACCAAAACATCCAAAAAAATAGTACATGTACTAAAACAAAATATAGTATAAACCCCCAAATAGTATAGTACTTATACTATTTTTTCAACATTTCAAAACCACCCAAAATCATCCAAATCCTATACCCAATAAGCCTTACATCATTTTTAGTGTTGTCATTTATACCATTTTGGCAATTTTTTACGAAAAACTCACTTGATTTTTATAGGTATTTTAGTGTTTGAACGAAAATCCCTTCATAGTGACAGGATTTGTTGCGCAAATAAATAAGTTACCAGTAATGCAAAATAAACACATCAAAATATGACAGACAATAAAGTATTAAATCTTTACCCGATTGATTACCCTTTTGAGACTTTAGTTCAGAGGGCAAAAGCTGACCCAGCCAAATTGATTCTTAATCCAGATTTTCAGAGAAAGTATAAATGGGATAAAGATGGATTCGAAAGAGCTTCAAAATTTATTGAATCTTGTTTAATGCGAATTCCACTCCCAGCCTGCTATTTTGCGGAAAATGAGAAAGGAAATCATGAAGTAATTGATGGAGTACAACGAATAACAACTATTAAGCGATTTTTTAATAATGAGTTCAAATTAGAAGGACTTACAGTTTTTAAAGATCTTGAAGGCAAAACATTTGATGAGCTGGGAGATTATAAAAATGAATTGGAAAGCACTACAATTCGTTGCATTATTCTAAGAAAAGAGAATCCTAAAGAGTTGGTACAAGAAATATTCGCAAGATTAAATCAAGGAGCCGTACAACTAACATCTCAAGAAATAAGACATGCTATTTTCCCTGGAACATTGGATAATCTCTTAATTGAGTTAGCTAAAATTCCATTTATTGAGTCCTTTGGAAGAGGACAATCAGGGACACAAGAAAAAGACGGAAGAGAGGCAGAAGAAATGATATTGCGGTTTTTCTCAATGCGTTCTGATATGAGTGATTATGAAGACGTACTATCGAAATATTTGGACAAGTTTATGATTTCGAATCAAAATATTGGCGATGATGAAATAGCTTCTTTAAAATCAGAATTCACAAATACGCTAACCAGATGCATGTCTGTTTTTGACAATAATCCATTTGTAGATTTAACAAAAGACAAACCTAAACAAAGTCTTGTGCACTATGACCTTTTAATGTGGAGCTTTAATTCAATAACAGATGAATATGCAACTGCTAATAAATCTTTGATTGTCGAAAAATTCAAAGAATTATGTGGAGACGAAAAATTCATCAGAACTCTTTCGGGAGGACTTCAGAAAAAGAGTTCCATTTTGAAAAGAAGAGAATTGTGGTCGGAAAAATTAGCTACAATAAATGGATAATACACTTCACAAAGACTCATATATTAGTCAACTTGAAAAGTTAAAAGAAATTATTGAGATTGCGAATTCAAGAATTGTTTCTGAAACTCCTGATGATTTCTTTCAAAACAATGCCAATTTCTTTACTAAGTCTTTTCTTGTTGTAATGTGTGCTTACCTAGAGTCTTATTTAAAAGATGCTTTAATGGTAATAATTGACGAAACTAATAATAAATTAAACCAAAGCAAATTGCCACACAATCTCGTGAGGTGGAGTTTAAATATTGAAAAGGAATTTAAAGATTCTGATTCAAAATTTGAAGATTTCAAAATCCCAATTAAGAAAAAGGAACTTGACGATTTTATTTCAGGAAGTCCATTTAGGACTAGAGATTTGTTTAAGAAACTTGGAATAAATCTTGAAAGTGACGCTATATTTAACTCACAAAAGGAAAGAATAAATACTATTGTTGTGAAGCGAAATAAAATTATTCATCACAACGATGATGCATCTGATGTTTCGAACAGCGACCTTATTGAAAACATTAAAGCAATCACAGACTATATTAAGAATATAGACAAATTGATATGTGGACACATTTAAGCGAATGCACTACTGTTAACAGTACCTACCCAAAAGGCGGGGTTTTGTGCTTCAAAGACAGTTTTGTAGTTAATGGAACATTAGTTTTTCAAATCCAGATTTGCGGTAAAAGTCCCGCCCTTCGGGTAGCTGCAAACCGTTAATTGAATCCAGACCAAAATGCTCAAGCAAACAAATGAATTCTTGAATAGCGCTCATCAAATTCTAAAACAATTTGAAGGTGAAAATTCATATCCATTATATGTAAATTATTTGATTGAAAATAGCCATAGGACGTATGATCTCTTAATTGCAATTGAGACTCTACTTCAGTCAACTCTGAAAATAAAAGAGCTTGAGCACCCAATTGGAATACTTTTGAGATCTGGATTACATGATTTTATTTATTTCCAATATGTATTGAATAAATCGGTAGAGAACCAATTAATTAATCAAGAGTCATTTGAAAACGAAGTTCGTGAGTATATGAATGGACATTTTAATAAAATTGATACAACATTAGAGCTGGACGAACGATACAAAAATCTTGATAGATTTAAGGACTTTGGAAGTAAAAAAGAATTTAAAGTATTAGGTATATTGAAAGAGGGTAAAGAGTTCGCAAAAGAGAAAAAATTGAACTACCTAGATGCAGCAATAAATTTATGGGAATGGTATTCGAAATACGAGCATTATGGTGTTTTTACAAATCACATGTACAATCACGATGAAAATGAGCTGAAAATCAAATCATCAATTAGCCTTTTATATGCTAATATTTACCTATCACTTTACACTTTGTCTGATATTGATTCTAATATTTTAAGTAGTGACAAAGTGAAGTCTCTTGAGGAAATTTCTTTAAATTCTATGAAAAATAATGCCAACACGCAGTAAGCAATATGGGGCACAAGATACTCGAGAGAAAGCGCCACATAACCTACTTCGAAACCGTTAGGCAACAGTTAAGAACCACTAAGAAAATAATAAATAATGACTTTACGAGAATTAAAGACCCAAGTTGAAGGCACAATAGAAAATCTTAATAAAAGTGGTATTTTTCCAAAGGAAAATAATTTGTACGATTATAAAAAAGAACTCAACTTTTATAGACTAACTGATTGGAAAGAAATTTTTCTAAGAAACTTTGCAAAGGATATAATCTCATTTTCAAATGGAACCGGTGGTATTATCCTCTTGGGCATCCTAGAGGACAAAACAACTGGTATATTAGACGATATTGGTCTTGACCAAAACAATCTTGAATTACTTAAAAAAGTTGACCTGAATGATGTGCTACAAAAATTTCAAAAAATATGTAAGACAGACATTTCCATCGATCTTCAAATGTTTCAATTTGGAACTAGGAAATTTTATTTTTTGCTAATAGAAAAATCAAATCAAGTAATAATTCCAATAAATGATTTTGCTGATTATAAATTAAAAAAAGGAGAGATTATTTATCGAAAATCTGGAAAAAACATTACGGCCAATGAAACTCCAGATAGTTTTAACCAATTCCTCCACACTAAGGCAAATGAAAAGAATAAAGAATTCATGGAAATCTGGTCTAAACTTTTGCCTGAAATGGTTGATATTAATCCACGCGAAATTTTATTGATTAATCCAAAATTAAATAAGGTGTATGGTTATAACACTATAGATAATGTGCTTTCTAGTAGCGATATTGATATAGATCAAACTCAGGATGGTGTTTTTAATATCATTCTTCAATCGATATCCGCTGGCGAAATAGGTAAAATTTCAGATACTGAAGGTAAGCCTTTATATAAAATAATTGGTGAATTAAAGGCAAATGCACCAAGAGAACATATTTCTATTACAACTTTACACAATGAAGTTTTAAAGAAGTCCAAATTTAATTTTTCAAATATTCAATTAAAACAAGTTCTTAAATATTTAAATTGGGTTGATGACGAGCACTTTAGTGTTCAGAACCCTACATCAAATCCAGTTAATTCAAAATTCAATGAATTTATCTGGCTAGAGAATTTTGACAAAATAAAGAATGTTCATAAAGTTGTTGTCAGTGAAAATGCAATTTCAGAAGTTGTGAGAATTGTAAATAATGATAGCTTACATGAAAAAGTCTTCAATAGAAAATTAGCTGTAAAAACAACCAAGAAAAAAAATATTGCCTAAAACACGAAAAGCAAAAAAGCCGAAATCTGCTAAACTATTAAGTTTAAACTGAAAAAACTTAAGTTCTTTAATCGCAAATAAAATTAATTTTAAAAATTGGCTTCTCCACCAAGTATAGGAACGTTGATCATTGAATACTTTGTAAAGTTTGCTATGGTTACAATCCCCCCTTTTATAAATAAGAACAAAAAACAAATGCAAATTTAGGTCACTGCATTCGTTCATTCAAGGTCAAGCCCTTCGGGTTTTGATAAAATAATCTCCATCAGCCGCGGCCGATAGTATTTTTTTACCAAAAACCTTGCATTTCCTCATTCCGTTCCCTCTGAAAGGGCTTTCTTTTTTTTCCTTTTTTTTCTTTTGAGTTATAACTGTGCGCGAAGCGCTGAATACCCAGAGCATAATTTTTAACCCTAAATTATGTTCACTTTTCAACTAAAATCGTTTTGCTCGGAACACCAAATTACCCAACCCCATTTTTTCATCCTATGCAAAGGACTCAACAGCGGAAAACCACTTTCCGAGCCCTGCCCGAATTGCTTTGTTTGTATCTGCCAGTCGGAGCAGGAAAAAGAAAACTTGTACTGGATCCTCTTTGCCCTTTGGCAAGGTCGCAGGTTTCACCAAGTTTTGTGCGGTTCGGTTATTCCCTTTATTCGCAAAAAGGACCTTTCCAACCTCATCCACCAGGGGCAGAAATACGCTATCCATTTCCCGGATAAATTCCGTAAAAATGTCCAAGCCTTGCAGCTACTCCAACAAAAAGAAAAGGAATACGCCAAACTCACTCAATCCATCAAAGAATTGAAAGTTGTAATCGGTCACCAAATGATTAAATAAAAAAAAATGCCACCCGATGAGGTGGCGTTTTCGTCATGGCTTACTTTTTAATTAATTTCGTAGTTAATGCTATAAACGATTTATGGCGGTTAGCAAAACGTTGTGCGTCATTATAATACGAACCGTCCGAGTACTGACTAACTTGAAATCTATAAAATAGATGAGTTATAAGGGAATAAACTTCTTATAATTACACTTAAGTTATAAATAAGAAGATTAGAGTCTATCTATTTTAACTATATTTGTAAAAACAAATGATTTTATGGGCAGTATAAGTCTTATTCCAACAGGAAAAATAATAGAACGCTTACGGTATGAAAATCCTTGGTGGGTTAACAAACAAATACCTGAAGTGTATAGCGCAATGGCCAAGCGACTATATTTTAGCTTGTTTTATCCATTTGTAATTGAAAAAAATGTAAAAAGAGCATTGGTTCTTATGGGACCAAGGCGTGTTGGGAAAACTGTAATGTTATTTCACAGCATTCAACAATTATTGACTGAAAAAGTAAATCCGCAAAAAATATTTTTCATAGGCATAGACAACCCTATTTATGTGCACTTAAGTTTAGAAGATATTTTAAATTTATGTAAGCAATCACTCAATCAAGACAATCTAAAAGGTTGCTACGTTTTTTTTGACGAAATACAATACCTGAAAGATTGGGAACGCCACCTTAAGGTATTAGTTGATTCATTTCCTGAAACAAAATTTATTGTTTCAGGTTCAGCCGCAGCAGCATTAAAATGGCATAGCTCGGAAAGCGGAGCGGGTAGATTTACAGATTTTATGTTACCTCCACTTACATTTCAGGAATACATTCATCTCAAGGAAATGAACCACTTAATGTACGATGGAGAAATTAGCTATGGAGAAAATCAAATACCGTATTGTCTTTCACACGATATAAAGGCTTTAAATAAAGAGTTTGTGCATTATTTAAATTTCGGTGGCTACCCTGAAGTTGTTTTAAGTGAAAAGATACAAAGTGATATGGGGCGCTACGTAAAAAACGATATTGTAGATAAAGTATTACTTAGAGATTTACCAAGCTTATACGGGATAAAAGACGTACAAGAGTTAAACCGTTTTTTTACATACATAGCCTACAATACTGGGAATGAATTTTCTTATGAAACGATGAGTAAAGAAAGTGGTATACAAAAAGACACTTTGAAAAAATACCTAGAATATTTAGAAGCTGCATTCTTAATCAAAGTATTAAACAAAGTTGATGTAACGGCAAAACGACTAAAACGAATAACTAGCTTCAAGGTGTATTTGACAAATCCATCATTGCGGACAGCCTTATTTTCACCCATTAGTGAAACGGACAGTGAAATGGGAAATATGGTAGAAACAGCAGTGTTATCGCAATGGATGCATAGAGAAAAATTAGATCTAACCTATGCCCGATGGAAAGAAGGAAGAAATGAAGGTGAAGTAGACTTAGTATTAGTTGATGATAAAAAATATAAGCCTCAATGGGGTGTTGAGATAAAATGGAGTAATCGATATTTTGAAAAACCAAACGAATTAAAAAGTTTAATACATTTTTGTAAAAGCAACAATTTTAAAAATGCTTTAGTAACATCAATAGACCAACTAGGAATAAAGCAAATAGAAGGTTTATTATTTTCATTTTTACCAGCTTCAATATATAGTTATAATATTGGCGACATAACATTGAAAATGAAGAATCAGAATATGTAAACAACGAACGCACAACATGAGTTTGGCTCAATGGCAGTTGACGTGGTTAATTGAACATTCTACCTCACATCAACTTTTGTAGTGTATTGATAGTTTTGTGCTACGAAATTCCCCACTGCACCAAGCACCAAAAGATTTAATAAAGTAATAATTACAATAATTCTTTTATGTAATAAAAAAAACATCAACCAATGAGTAGCGTTCTTGATTACCATAAATCCCCACCACATTGGAAAAATCACTTGGGACCCACATGGTGAAGAATCGTTGAAATTTTGAACTGTTAGAACCCTAAGCTTGTCGAAGGGAAGTTTTTAAAATTTCAGATTCGAGACATTAATGGGTAAGTCATTTTTCCAGCGCTATTCCCGATCACTATCGGGATTGAAACAACTAACCACAGCAATCTCCATTACCACAGGTAATCAATCACAAAAACAAGCCACGAATCAAAAAACTCCTTGATCAACCATTGCATGCATAGCTTGCCGAAATGCTGTGAATACATTCCCCCTTTTCTCCAAAAGGTCATGTATCACATCAATCCGGCAGTTATCAAGTCCATCCTCGCTTCCATGCCCAAAGAGGAGTTTTATCGCCATGCGCGTTATATCCATTCCCAGTCCCTTTCGTTGCCAGAGGGCTCCAATCGTCAGGTCATGTTTTTCAATCTTTGGCAGTGGTGTCTTCGCCTCCATCGCGAGCGTTTCGGCGGGTAGTTTCCCGCCTCAACCTCTCAAAATAGGGTGCGGTCACCAAACCACTAAATAGTATAAACCCCTAATTTTATTAGTATTAATACTATTTTTTCATCATTTCCAAAACTCCCCTACTCTCGCCATATCCTATATCCAATAAGCGTTCCACCAAAATCATCGTTTGCATTTACACGAATTTGACTATTTCTTACAAAAAACGCACTTAGTTTTTCCTTGTAATTTAGTTTTTGAAAGACATTAGTCGAATTGGCGAAGATCTGTAATACATTTAAATAATAAATGACATGTTCGAAGAACTGAATAATTAACAATTAAGAAAATGGTTTATATAGTATTAGATACAAATATTTGGATTTACATCGCAGAAGGAGAACATCCTGACATCACTACCTTTATACTTGACAAAGTAAAAAATTCTGAAATCATAATACTTTCCAATGAGGTAATATTGTCAGAATGGAATAGACATCGTGAAAAAGCGCTGGAAAAAGGAAAAACTAAAGTCAACAATAGTTTCAATGGGACGGTTGGTTCATTTAAGAGTTTAAAAAGTAAACTTGATCAAAAAGAAAAAGAGCAAGTTGACATTTTAAGTGAAAAATATCGTTCCTTTCTAGCAACCGACCTTAAGGAAGTTGAGGAAAGAGTTAGTCGTATCGACCAAATATTAAATGGATTTTGTATCAACACAGACGTTACTCCTGATATGAAAATCTTTGCTTCTGAACGGGCTATTGAAAAAAAAGCTCCATTTCATAATTCCAAGAATAACATGGCTGACTGCTTGATTCTTTTAAGCACACTAAAATATATTCAAGAAGATGAATTCGGAAAACACATCAAAAACGCAATATTTGTATCGAACAATATTGCAGACTTCTCAGAAGACGGTAAACCTGATGAACTGCATCCCGACATTAAATTATTAGTAGATCCATACCTTTTAAAATTTACTCGTAATTCCGGTGAGGTTCTTAAACTGACTGAAGAGTATGTACAAGGCATTAATGATTTTCTCCAATTTATCGATGACAAAATTATTGAGCAGTTAGAATATGAAGCAGAAATAATGAGGGGAAAATAACATTATCTGTAATAGAGTTATGGAAACAGTTGCTGTTCATGCTCTCCAGAAACCTTTTTAGAGAAAATGCCTTAGTAAAGAGGCAAAACGTTAGCATCCATGCTATGACGATACAGACGATTAAGAAATTAAATTTTATAAACTAAACACAAGACAATGCCGTTTCCAACAGACATAGATTTTGATAAAGTAACGTTGGCAGTTTTACAAAATATAGAAAATTCAATTATACAGTGGTTACAGGGTAGACCAATGACAGAAGAACCTTTAATGAATCGAATAACTGCAAATTTTTCCAAGGGACGATACGGTTGCGATGTTGGAGTATTAACGCCAGCAAAAATGACAAGTCAACTTGCACTTCTGCATAGAAAGGGAGTTAATCAAACTGACTTATATGGTTCTGATATTGCAGTTACAGTTTACATTGACAAAATTCCATTTGCGAAAACAGCCTTCTTTCAATTAAAGATTTCTCATTCGTATAGTTGTTCTCTTGACATTTCTCAAATACGACAAGCACTCGCTGATACAAGAATTGCTAATAGAGCATTTGCTTTAGCTATTGACCAAGAAAGGAAAGGAATAAGGTTGGAAAAACTGAATACGCTTGAAGCAAAATTCCCAGCGAGACAACAATCAAAAACTTTTGACACTACAAGTTGGGAGTTTCTTACTTTATGGTTACACAAGTGGTTGTCTTGCGACATAGGAGAAGTCACAGACCTTAGTGACAGAAACTCAATTGAGAAATTACTTCAAAAGTTTGTGGACACAGAGGAAGAAAACAAAAATTGGGTTTCGCCTTGGAACATTGACCAAATCCCTAGTGATGAAAATAAAGGCGACATTATCCCTGCAAAGGCGTGGCTTGTGTTTTTAATCGAATCAACAGATAACGAAAAATCTCTAGCAAAGAAGTTTAAGAAATAACAAAACTCAATGACAACAAAACAAGACATGGTATGAATCAGAAGAAGCATTAACCTCTTATTAATTTTATAATACGTTGAAAGTGCATTATTCAGAAATCCTGAACCAACGCCAAATATAGAATCACGTAAACAATCACAGATGGCAACTTTAAACCAATTAACCCAGTTTGATAACATCCTAAAAACATGGAGAGATTTTGATTTCTCTAAAGTATATCGTGAGGATCTAGGCTCCGAATCTTTTAAAGAATTATCTCCCTTGATTATTGATCTAAATGATAAAATTGAACGTGCAAATGAAATTAAGAAAGTTTTAAGTGATTTATTATTATCTCAATTTTGTAAAAACTATCAAAATATAATCAAAGTTCTAATACAAATTAGAGGATTAGATAACGGTAACTTTATAGCTCAAAAAGCAAATTTACAAAGTCAATTAATTGCTCATAAAGAGGAGTTATTAAATATTTGGCCTCAAATTGTTGCCTTGTTAAATGACACAAAAGAGCAAACTGATGTACAATCATTATTAAAAGAAATCAAGAATTTAACTAATAAGACTTCATCAGATGCAAAAGAGATTGAAGAATTAAAATTAAAATTAACTACAGAACTAGAGGACTTTGAAACTAAATACAAACATCAATTTCAAAGAGTCGAACTTGTCAATCAACGCGAGGTTTTTGAAATACAAGCAAATGACTATAAAAAACTAGCCTTTAAATGGTTTGTGGGAATTATAATTTCTTCCGTCGTTTTAATTATTATCATGTCTTTGATATTTAAAAGTTTTTGTTTCGATTTAAGTTGTTTCGTTAAAATAGATGATTTAAATTACAATTCTATATACAAAGGAGCAAACGAATTAATACTTAGTTATGAAATTTTTAAAAGTTTCACATATAGATTGTTAATCATTTCTCTAGGTCTTTATATGATTTCATTTTGTGTAAGAAACTACAACGCAAATAGACATAATTATACCGTTAATATGCAGAAGGCAAACTCATTAAATGCTGCTTTAATTTTACTTGAAAGAGCCAAAACTCCTGAAGGAAATGATAGCTTAATGACTCAAGCTGCATCATCAATTTTTTCTCATCAACCAACAGGTTACAATAAAAAAGATCCAGAAAATATTCAAAACTCAATAACTGAAAAGCTTTTTGATAAAATCAACAAATAACCCCCAACAAAAAATGCCCCCGGTTTCCCGAGAGCATTCGAACATTTTACAATAAATTATTTTTCTTTTGGTTTTTAACCCTGAGTTAGTCGAAGGGCCGTTTTATTTTAGCCCAAACCCATTTCCAAAACAAGCTCACACAAAAACTCACGCTGGCACCTATGATGGCCAGAACCACAGTTTTAATTATATCCATGGAATCAATCGTCGCTAAAACTGTCAATACAGTTCCTGACAGTGTTCCCCAAGCGGTGGTATGGTCGTGTGCGTGTGGCATTCAATTATTTTTTAATCTAATTTTTTGTTTTGAAATTGTTTTCTTTTTGACTTTACCCAATAATTTGAAACAATACCCAAGAA
>JACCDW010045202.1_pt1 | contig 18143 bp, 16 predicted proteins | sample 7449781 | NCBI WGS metagenome assembly JACCDW01 (sample SAMN15323449, study PRJNA562643) | freshwater metagenome | isolation source: river surface water | place: USA:Blue River Watershed | collected 2017-08-18
CGCTTGGGGTATCGGCTCTTTGGAAAAAAACGTTTTCATAAATATTTGGATGCGATGAAGTCTTCCTAAACCCAAAACGATTGATTGACAAAGACCATGATTTTAGTCACCGGTGGCGCAGGATTTATTGGCGGTAACTTTGTACTCGATTGGCTCAAAGACCCCCATGCCGAAGGTATTGTTAATTTGGATAAATTAACCTACGCGGGGAATTTAGCGACTCTCGAGTCTCTAAAGAGCGATCCACGCCATGTCTTTGTGCGTGGGGATATTGGAGATCGCGCACTCGTCAATCAGCTTTTACATGAGCATCAACCCCGAGCGATCGTGAACTTTGCCGCCGAGAGCCATGTGGATCGCTCGATTCATGGGCCAGCCGATTTTATTGAGACGAATATTGTGGGCACCTTTAATCTCCTTGAATGTGCCCGCGAGTACTGGAATGGCTTACAAGACGATGCAAAGCAAACGTTTCGCTTTCATCACGTGTCTACTGATGAGGTCTATGGCTCGCTCACACCCGCCGCCCCAGCCTTTACCGAAACCCATCCCTACGAGCCCAACAGCCCGTATTCCGCTTCGAAAGCCGCCTCGGATCATTTGGTGCGCGCTTGGTTTCATACCTATGGCTTGCCAGTGGTGACCACCAATTGCTCGAATAACTATGGCCCCTATCATTTTCCAGAGAAACTCATTCCGCTCGTGATCCTCAATGCGATCAATGGCAAGCCATTGCCCATTTACGGCGATGGCCAGCAAGTGCGCGATTGGCTCTATGTGGGCGATCATTGCGCCGCGATTCGCACCGTCCTTGCCAAAGGGCGACTGGGCGAAACCTATAACATCGGCGGCTGGAATGAAAAGGCAAATCTCGAAGTGGTGAATACTATTTGTCAGATACTAGATGAGCTCAAACCCCGAGCGGATGGAGAGTCCTACGCCACCCAAATTACTTTTGTCAAAGATCGTCCAGGACACGATCGGCGCTACGCCATTGATGCTCGCAAAATAGAGCAAGAGCTCGGTTGGCGACCGGCTGAAACCTTTGATTCGGGGATTCGTAAAACGATTCAGTGGTATTTGAATAACCCAATCTGGGTTGAAGGCGTGGTGAGTGGCGCGTACCGCGATTGGTTACAAAAGCAATACAGCTAATGCAATACGGCCAATACCTCAGCTATTCCGTAATCCTGTTATGAACATCCTCGTCTTCGGTAAAGATGGCCAACTCGGTAAAGCCTTTCAAACGGCTGTTAGTGCTAAATCGCTTGATCGCATTCATCAGATCCACTTTGCGGGTCGTGCGCAATGCAACTTAAGCAATGCCGATGCACTATTAAATCTTTTGCAACAAATAAAACCCCAATTGATTATTAATGCCGCGGCTTACACCGCAGTTGATCAGGCCGAGCGCGAAGTCGATTCAGCATTTGCCATCAATGCCAAGGCTCCAGAAATCATGGCCCATTACGCTGTAAAAGAGGGGGCAACTCTCTTACATTACTCCACCGATTATGTATTTGATGGTAGCAAAGCCACGCCGTATGTCGAGAGTGATGCACGAAATCCATTAAGTATTTATGGCAAGAGTAAGGCGGTGGGTGAAGAAGCCATTGAGGATGCGTTTACTGACAACTATAATCGTCAGGCTCAATTTGCTATTTTTCGAACCAGTTGGGTCTATGGCGACGGGGGTAATTTCATTCGCACGATTTTGCGATTGGCCAAGGAACGTGACACCCTTAAGGTGATCGCCAATCAGTATGGAGTACCAACTAGTGCGACTTGGCTCGCAAACATGACTCTAGACGCACTATTGGATGAGGCCAATCAGTTCAGGGCATTGCCCACAGGGATTTACCATGCAGTGCCCCAAGGTGAGTCGACCTGGCATGCGCTAGCCTGTTATGCGGTTCAGATAGCGCTTGATGCGGGTGCAGACCTCAAACTGCGTCCTAATCAGATCGTCCCAATTCCCGCTTCGGAGTACCCTTTGCCAGCACCACGACCCATGAACTCGCGTCTTGGGCGAATGGCTTTAGACACGCTCCTGAGTCAGATCCATAAAGACGGTGATGTGACAAAATTGCAGCAGTGGCAACAATCCTGGGAAGAATCGGTCAAGACTTACGTTCGCAACTTGGCTTTGCATAAACTCATTTAGAAGGTATTCAAGGTATTGACCTCATGACAGCAAATTTAGCCAATCCAATAAAGCGCAAGGGCATCATTTTGGCTGGTGGTTCCGGTACACGCTTATATCCCGTGACCCAAGCGGTCTCTAAGCAGCTCATGCCGGTGTATGACAAGCCAATGGTGTACTACCCCTTAACCACCCTCATGCTTGCCGGGATTCGGGATATTTTGGTCATCTCCACGCCGCATGACACACCTCGCTTTACGGAGTTATTGGGCGATGGTTCGCAATGGGGGCTTGATATCAGCTACTGCGTGCAACCATCGCCTGATGGCTTAGCCCAAGCCTTTATTTTAGGGAAATCCTTTGTGGGTAATCAACCTAGTGCTCTGGTATTGGGCGATAACATTTTTTATGGCCATGAGCTCGTGGAGCAGTTGCAACGCGCCAATGGCCAAACCGAGGGCGCAACGGTATTTGCCTATCACGTCAATGATCCCGAGCGTTATGGTGTCGTCGAATTTGATGAGGACTATAAAGCTATCTCGATTCAAGAAAAACCAACAAAGCCCCGTAGCAATTACGCGGTGACCGGGCTTTATTTTTACGACACCCAGGTATGCGACATTGCTGCCGCCATAAAGCCAAGCGCCCGGGGCGAGCTTGAGATTACCGATGTCAATCGGGCGTATCTTGATCAGAATTCACTCAGTGTCGAGATCATGGGACGCGGCTACGCCTGGCTCGATACTGGTACCCACGATTCTTTACTCGATGCAGCGGGCTTTATAGCGACACTGCAAAAACGCCAAGGTTTAATGGTGGCTTGCCCCGAAGAAATTGCCTACCGACAAGGTTGGATTAGCCAAGAAGCAGTAGAGAAGGTCGCCAATCAACTGCGTAAAAACAGTTATGGTCAGTATTTAATGAAAATTCTGCATGAGTTAAATACAAGCGCACAACCGATTGGTTTATCCGCAAAGGTAAAGCCATGACGACGCCCACCGACCCCAAATTGCAGGTGCATCCCACGGCGATTCCTGATGTGCTCATCGTCGAACCCAAGGTCTTTGGGGATCAGCGCGGTTGGTTTGCCGAATCCTTTAATGCCAAGGATTTTGCAAATGCGACTGGGCTTACTGTGGAGTTTGTGCAAGACAATCACTCGTTTTCCCGGCAGTGGACACTGCGGGGCCTCCACTATCAGCTCAAGCACACGCAAGGCAAACTCGTACGAGTCGTAGCGGGTTCGGTGTTTGATGTCGCGGTGGATTTACGAAAAGATTCACCAACTTTTGGCCAGTGGGTGGGCGAGATTCTGAGTGCTGAAAACCATCGCCAACTGTGGATCCCACCGGGCTTTGCCCACGGCTTTTTAGTGCTCTCTGAAACGGCAGAGTTTCTCTATAAAACTACCGATTACTATGATCCGACGAGTGAGGCGTGCATTTCCTGGAATGATCCAACCCTTCGTATTGATTGGCCAATTCCAAGTGGAAAGGAGCCATCCATCAACGCCAAAGATGCCGCTGGACTTTCATGGGATGATGCCCCCAAGTTTTAATAGCTCAAATGTTTTGTGCGATTACGGTTGATCTCCGGCACCACTCAGAGATAATGCAGTGATGGCGCATACCGATCAAGCTCCTGTGGAAAAAAATGCAAAGGTATCTCTGGGCGGATCCAGTCCCGCAATCAGTAATCCCAAAATTTTAGTAGTGAAACTCTCTTCCTTGGGAGATGTGCTTCACACTCTGCCCATCGTCTGGGATATGCGTAAGCGTTCACCAAATGCTCAAATTGATTGGGTCGTAGAGGAAGCCTATGTCCCCTTATTAATTCCGTTACGAACGACAGATGAATTTTCTGGGATTGATCGCATTATTCCGATTGCGCTGCGTCGTTGGAGAAGAAGTCTCTTTAGTCGTCAAACATGGCACGAGTTTTTTGCCATGCGACAAGTCTTGCAAGCAACAACCTATGATGTCATTCTGGAAACTCAGGGCTTGATTAAATCGGCCCTCGTCTGTGCACTGGCTAAAAAATCCCAGAAATCGATTGTGGCGGGTCTTGGCAATGCCACCCAGTACTCTGGTTACGAACCATTGGCGCGTCTTTTTTATACCCAATCGGTTCAAGTGCCGAAGCAATGCCATGCGATTGATCGGGCGCGGCTCGTGATGAGTTCCGTCTTTAACTCGGCGCCGCCAAAACGAGAGAGTGAGCCTCCGCAGTTTTATCCAACTACCTTTTTAAAAGGGCTGCCAACATTAGCAAATTTATCCGTTGAGAGTCTCCATAGCACGACCAATGGCAAAGTACCATATGTGGTGTGTTTTCATTCCACCGCAAGGGCCGCTAAGCGCTGGTCTAATGAGTCTTGGATTGAACTGGGTAAGAGCTTAAGTCAGTCTGGATATCACCTCATCTTTCCTTGGGGTAATGCCGCAGAGCGGGAAATTAGCCAATCGATTGCCAATCGCATTCCAGGCGCCATGGTTCCAAGAGGCTTTTCAATTGAAGAGGCGTATTCACTAGTGGCTCACGCAGCATTGATTGTCGGAGTCGATACGGGCTTAACGCATTTAGCCGCAGTTCTTGGCAAACCTACTGTAGAAATTTATTGTGATTCACCGCGCTGGAAAACCGAAGGATACTGGTCCAATCAAATTACCAATCACGGTGATATACAAAATCCACCCACTGTCATCGAGGTGCTTGACGCGTGTCAGCGTTTATTGGCTACGACTTCATTAAAAATGAGCCAAGCCATTAAGGTTTAGAGCCCAAGCTTTTCGGCTTGAGTGGCGCACATCTTTTGAATCACACCATCCACATCGGTGGGTTTTGACCACTTTAGAATCTCCATGGCGCGCTGGGGATTACCCACGCTGTGTTGAATTTCATTGGGACGGAAAAAGGATGGATTGATCTTAACGTGTTCTTGCCAATCTAAATCGAAATAGGCAAAAGCCTTCGAAACAAAGTAAGCTAGCGATTCCATCCGACCGGTTGCAATCACAAAGTCGTTGGGTTCCTGTTGTTGCATCATGAGCCACATGGCTTCCACATATTCAGGGGCCCACCCCCAGTCCCGGCAAACATCCAAATTGCCTAATTCGAGTTTTTGTGCAAGTCCCGCTTTAATCTTGCTAGCCCCCATTACGATTTTTTGTGTGACAAATCGTTCGGGCCGCAGGGGGGATTCATGATTAAAGAGAATGCCTGTGCATGCATAGAGACAATACGATTCGCGATAGCTATTGATAAGCCATTTGGCAGTCGATTTCGCCACTGCGTACGGACTACGCGGCGCAAAGGGAGTATCCTCGTTTGCGGCTGAGGTGCCGGTATCACCAAAACACTCGCTCGATCCGGCGTTATAAAACCGCACGGATTTACCTAAGAGACGAATGACCTCCAAGATATTGAGAGTGCCAATCGCAATGCTCTCAATTGCTTCGACCGGCTGCTCAAACGAGAGCCCAACTGAGGTTTGGCCAGCGAGGTTATAGATCTCATCCGGGTCCACACTTTGGATTGCATTAAAGACGCTACGAAAATCATTAATCGATACCGAAATCAATTGAACTTGCTCACGAATACCCAAGGTATGGAGATTGCCAAAAGAAGAAGCCATCACATCGCGGGAAGAACCGGTGACCGCATAGCCTTTCGAGAGCAAGTATTGCGCCAAGTAGGCTCCGTCCTGACCGGTGATGCCGATGATAAGCGCTTTTTTAGTCATGAATTCAATATAAAGAAGTAAATACTAAGTATAGGGCGATTGGATTTGCTCTTGAAGATGAGGATACTGCGCAATGATTTCTGCGTAAGCCGCTTTTAAAAGCGGTTTATAAAAATCTGAACTCCAAACCCCATGACCATGAAACCCCATGGGTAAGGTATTAGTAAGCGTCATCCAGTGCTCTGGATCGGATTCTAGGGAAAAAGTTGCTGCAATATCCACAGGGCTTGCATGAAAACGGTCATCCACTGCCCCCCAGTATCCAAAAAATGCATCTTCCATGAAAAAAATTTTGGAGATGTGGCCCTCTTTGCGATGCAATAGATCGACAGTTTTTTCTAGGTGGCGCAATGACAGCCCACCATTGCCGACTTGAAAGCGCCGACGATTAATGCGGATTGGCCAGTGATTTAATAAAAATCGGTATTGGGGAAAACCAATTCGCCATGGAGCACCAAAATAGTGGTAACCCAATTCGCAAAATTCATTCATTTGGTTGGTAAGCAAAAACGCATCCAATTGATGAACCAGCATCCACTCATAGTCCCTGGCAAACAATTCATAAAACCATGGCTGTAGCATCAGCGCGTTATAACTTTCTACGCTGTTAAAGTGCTCCTCAGGCAGACGCATCACCTGCAAATCAGGCACGATCTCAAGATAGGCTTCGACATTTAAATCAGGGGGGCAAACGAGGGTGATGTTGTGCACGGATAGCCGTTTGAGTTGAGCCAGGGCAAGGGCCTCTGAGGTAGCTAGTGTTGCCTGATAAGCCGGTACGACTGTGACGTACGAATGGCTCGAAGAGTTTTGCATTTTGGTTTTGATTAGGCTTGACAATGAGCTATCAAGTTTAGGCGTTTCTAGGGATTTCGCCCATTACAATAGATTCTTTATAAAAAGTACACCAATTGTGAACGCTCGTACCCTGTCCTCTAAGATCTTTCCCGTCGTTCTCTGTGGCGGCTCGGGTACCCGTTTATGGCCATTATCGCGCTCTGGATTTCCCAAGCAGTTTTTGGTGCTTACGGGAGGCGATTCCCAATCCAGTTTGTTTCAACAAGCCATAAGCCGCGCTCAAGCGGCAATTGGATCGAGCAATAATTTGGGGTCAAGCTTGATCGTAACCAATGAAGAGCATCGGTTTTTGGCATTGGATCAGTTGCGCGAATTAAAATCTATTAAAGCTACGCTGCTCTTAGAACCGTCTGGGCGTAATACCGCTCCTGCACTGACTTTGGCGGCCCTCTGTGCGATTGAGCATGGTGATGACCCCATCTTGTTAATAACGCCCGCGGATCAAACGATTGGCAATCAAGCTGCATTTGAAAAAGCCATACAAGGGGCTCTTGAGATTGCGCATTCGAGTGCGATTGCTATTTTGGGCATCACTCCAACAGCGCCAGAAACCGGCTACGGCTACATTAAGGCTCAAAAAGCACAAAAGGGAACGGCGATGCTGGTCGAGCGTTTTGTCGAAAAACCCGATCTAGTGAGTGCCACCCAATACCTCAGCGATGGTGGCTATTACTGGAACGGTGGGATGTTCGTGGTGAAGGCAAGCGTATGGCTAGCCGCATTAAAAGAGTTCCGCCCTGATATTTTAGAAGCAACCACCAAGGCATGGCAGGGTAAAACGAGCGATACCAATGGTGATGCCGTTTTTATCCGCCCTGATAAAGAATGCTTTAATGCGATTCCAAGTGAATCCATTGATTACGCGGTAATTGAAAAATGCCCAGGTAGCACATTTCCAATTCAAATGGTGCCACTGGAAGCGGGTTGGAGTGACTTGGGTGCTTGGGAGGCAGTCTGGCAAGTAGGAAGTCCTGATGCGCAAGGCAATGTGACGCGCGGTGATGTCGTTTTGGATCAAACATCGAACTCCCTAATTTACTCAAGTAATCGCTTAGTGGGTACCGTCGGCATAAACAATCTTGTTGTTGTAGAGACAGCAGACGCCGTATTGGTGGCCGATCGAACCAACAGTCAAGAGGTTAAAGCGATTGTCAAGCAATTGGAGCAAGCAGGCCGCGAAGAAAAAAATCTGCATCGCAAGGTGAGCCGCCCCTGGGGCTGGTACGACAGTGTGGAGGAGGGCGAGCGTTTTAAAGTCAAACGCATTTTCGTGAAGCCCGGAGCGAGTCTATCGCTGCAGATGCATCATCATCGTGCCGAGCACTGGATTGTGGTGAAAGGGATGGCTGAGGTGACCAATGGAGATCAAGTCATTACTTTGCATGAGAATCAAAGCACTTATATCCCCCAAGGACAAACCCATCGCCTAGCCAATCCTGGTACTGAACCCCTTGAAATTATTGAGGTCCAGTCCGGAAGCTATTTGGGGGAAGATGATATTGTTCGTTTTGAAGATACCTATGGGCGACAATAGGCGCTAAGATCCATCATTAAACTATCCGTAAAATCATGAGTACTAACCAACCCAAAGTTGCACTGATTACCGGCATTACTGGCCAAGATGGCTCATACATAGCTGAGTTTTTACTGGCGAAGGGCTATGTGGTGCACGGCATTAAGCGTCGCGCCTCCCTATTTAATACCGAGCGCATTGATCATCTCTATCAAGACCCCCATGTCAATCATCCTGATTTGATTTTGCATTATGGGGATCTGACCGACACCAGCAATCTAGTACGGATCATTCAGCAAACCCAACCCGATGAGATTTATAACCTAGGCGCACAAAGCCATGTGGCGGTCTCCTTTGAATCACCTGAATACACGGCGGATGTGGATGCGATTGGCGCACTGCGTATGCTAGAAGCGATTCGTATTTTAGGATTAGAAAAGAAAACTCGGTTTTACCAAGCCTCGACTTCGGAGCTTTATGGTCTCGTTCAAGAGATCCCGCAAAAAGAGACTACGCCGTTTTATCCGAGAAGCCCGTATGCGGTCGCCAAACTCTACGCCTATTGGATTACGGTTAACTACCGCGAAGCCTATGGCATGTATGCGTGTAACGGCATTCTCTTTAACCACGAGTCTAAACGTCGTGGCGAGACCTTTGTGACTCGTAAGGTCACGCGTGGCGTCGCTAATATTGCGCAAGGGCTTGAGAAGTGCCTCTACATGGGCAATATTGATGCCTTGCGGGATTGGGGTCATGCCAAAGACTACGTGCGCATGCAGTGGTTGATGCTTCAGCAAGACAAGCCCGAGGATTTTGTGATCGCTACCGGAGTGCAATACACCGTTCGCGAATTTATTCAAAAAAGCGCCAATCAATTAGGTATTACCTTGCAGTTTGAAGGACAAGCCGAAAACGAGAGGGCCATCGTAAAAAGCATTACCGGAGATCAGGCGCCAGCTCTTAAGGTGGGTGATGTGGTGATGCAAATTGACCCACATTATTACCGCCCCACGGAAGTCGAGACTCTCTTGGGTGATCCGAGTAAAGCCAAGCAAAAACTCGGTTGGGTTCCTGAAATCACGCTCGATGAGATGATCCAAGAGATGGTGGCCCATGATCTAGAGAAAGCCAAACAACACGCGCTACTCAAAAAGCACGGTTATGAGGTCGCGGTGGGGAAAGAAAAGTAAGAGACCCCATTATCAATTTTTAGGACGCTTTGTTGGCAAACAATCTTAAGCAAAAAATTTACATTGCAGGCCACCGTGGCATGGTGGGCTCGGCCATTGTGCGTGAGTTAGAGCGCCAGGGATACACCAATCTGGTGTATCGCACGCATCAAGAGTTAGATCTCACGAATCAAGCGGCCGTTGCGCATTTTTTTGAGACTGAAAAACCCGATCAAGTGTATCTGGCTGCTGCTAAAGTCGGGGGGATTCATGCGAACAATGCCTATCCCGCTGAGTTTATTTATGACAACTTGATGGTGCAAAATAATGTGATCCATCAAGCCTTCGTGAGTGGAGTCAAAAAGCTTCTCTTTTTGGGGTCAAGCTGCATTTACCCAAAATTAGCCCCTCAACCCATGAGTGAGGATGCCCTTCTCACGGGTAAATTAGAGCCCACAAATGAGCCCTATGCGATTGCGAAAATTGCGGGAATCAAGATGTGCGAGAGCTATAACCGCCAGTATGGTCAGTCCCATGACGTGGACTATCGCTCGGTGATGCCCACCAATCTTTATGGACCGGGGGATAATTACCATCCTGAAAATAGCCACGTGATCCCAGCGCTTATTCGACGATTTCATGAGGCGAAGATGAAAAAGGCTCCTCAAGTGGTGATTTGGGGAACGGGTAAACCACGGCGTGAGTTTTTGTATGTGGATGATATGGCCAAAGCGTGTGTATTTGTGATGCAACTTCCCAAAGAGCAATACGAAGAAGTCACGAGCCCCATGCAAAGTCATCTTAATGTGGGTTTTGGTAGTGATGTGACGATTGCCCAACTCGCAACAACGATAGCAAAGGTAATCGGCTATAGCGGTACTATTGAGTTTGATGCTACAAAACCAGATGGGACACCCCGTAAGTGGATGAGTTCCGAGCGCTTAAAGGACTTGGGATGGTCCGCAAGTATGCATTTAGAGGAAGGTTTACAGCATGCTTACAGGGAGTTTTGTAAGACAAGCTCGGCAGCGTCGTTGCGCTAATAATGAACATCATTAAAAAATTTACTCGGTATTCAAAAACGATTGCTTTACTGTATAAGGCGCTTGATTCTTATGTCATGCAACCTGAGATTCGGGATCTAGAATTTATTTATACCCGTTACAGTGCAAACGCCTTGGGCTTGCCGGAGAGTTCAACACTTGATTTGGGGTGTGGTACTCAACCCAAAAATCCATTTCAAGCGCAGCATGTCTATGGGTTGGATATTCGGGAGGATTTATCAAGCGGTGTGCACTATGCCGACCTTACAACCAACCCCATCCCATTTTCAGATAATCGGTTTGATTACATCACCGCGTACGATTTTCTGGAGCATGTCCCTCGAGTAATTTATAGCCCGACCCGTAAATTTCCCTTTATTGATTTAATGAATGAGATTGATCGTTGCTTAAAACCGGGTGGTTTCTTTTTATCCCGCACGCCCTTTTACCCAATTTCAGCGGCTTTTACTGATCCAACCCATGTTAATGTGATTACCGCGGATACATTTGTGCGGTATTTTGATGACCGGGATACCTGGGCCAAAATTTATGGTTTTCGGGGTGGTTTCAAGATATGCCTTCAAGGGATACATGAGAGCCATCTGCTGACCCTCATGCAAAAACCGTCTAGCTAACTTACTGATTTGCTGAGCGAGTAATCAATGCCTGCCAATACTGATTGGTCAGTTTATTGCGATCAAACTGCTTGTGGTGAATCTCGTCATACCATTGGCTAAGCTTTGCGCGCGTGATCTCGCTCCAATCATTAATTTCAACCACGGGTAGGTCGATAAAGAGGTCATTGATGGTTGCCCTCTTCACGATTGGAATGCAGCCCAGGAGTAATGCCTCCCAGGTTCGATGGCAATCAAGACCGGCCCCATGAGGACTTAAAACAAATTGATACTGCGACTGAAGTTGCCATGTGGCAGCCATCGGTAGCGGCGAAGATTGAAATTCACATAAAGAGTGGTCAATTAAGCGATAGCAGTCCTTGCGATCGGCGCGATCAATTGAAAAATGCCAATTGCAAAAAATGAGAGGTTTGCGCTCTGCAAGTGCTGGCGCTTCTTTTTCAATGGCTTGGATTTGCAGTTCTTGCAGGCTGGGGAGAATAAAACCACCCCCCCATTGCAACGGATTGGACCATAAATTATGAATATTCATCCCAATGGGTAGCGAGTGTAATTTGAGGTGATCATGATCTCGATTTTGGGCATACCACGCCACGAGCCGCTGGTTTTTTAAGAGATCATCGAGAGTGGTACCAAGATTTGCGTGATTAATGGCTAGATCACTATCGCCACTAACTAATACAAATGGAGAATCAATGGTTGGCACAATTTGCCGACTAAAGTAGCTCAGACCATCGCTTGGAACATAAATTGAGGGAGTCGCTTTGGGGGACTGTAAATAAAATTGATTTAAACGGCTGGGAATCGAATACAAATAAGGCAGCTGTTCGCTACTGGATTGGGGATTTTCGGGATGAATATCGCATGAAAATAGAAGAGTACGACTATTAACTAATTGCGCATGGCGAATGGCATAGTCAAAATCCGATTCCCAAAGAATTTTGGCAGCAATTTTGCGGCGATCATAGCGCTTTAAAAAACGCCCCAAAAAGCGATAGAGTGGTCGATGGAGCATGAAAGAAGAATGATTATTTCAAAGAAATACCAGTTTATGGTTTTTTTGGATGAATGCCAAATACGGTTTGACACTTTCGTTGTAAGGAACTTAAACGTTTTTGGCAATATTGCCTAAATGCATAGGGCGCATATGTGGCATATTGGATCGAACGACGGTGTTGGAAAGTGGCCATACAGGCCTTCGCGCGTCCCTGAAAGTGAAGGGCCGCAACCTCAATGGATGAACCATTCCTCATGTGTGCCCAATAGCAGTCATTTGCAAAAGTGATTTTTTTAAGCTTCACATTACTCACCATCTGAAATTCGTGCCTGGCAGTATTGCCGTCTTCATTGAGATTATTATCAAAAAGGGCTAATCCATGTTGATGCGCTAAGGCAAGGTTGAAAACCTTATTGGTCCGCTCTTGCTGCCATAAAAAGAGTGCCGTCATGTCGCAAATGCCACCGGGTATTTGGTGTTGGGTATGCCATTGGTATTTTTGATCGAGTAACTTTCGAGTTTCACCTCGGTATAGCGTGAGTAGGAATTGAATAAAATCGCTAAGGCCTGCTAAAGTCCAAAAGGAGGTGTGAGGTGAGCTGGCCCAATCCATCACATCTTGATACCGAGTGGATAATCCTGCCAAGTACTCCCGTGGTAATAAAAAATCATGCGCTACAGTCCGTAAATCGCGTAAAACAACGGCGTCACTGTCAATTAGCCAAAAGTGACTTAAATTATGCTGCTTAGCAACTGTGAACAAGTAAAAGTAGCGTTTAAAACATAAAAGCTCAAATTCGCGCGGAGCAGTTGAGAGATGTTCATACTCGCGCTCAAATAGCTCGTATTCAGGCAGTAAAAGTGTTGCATCATCGTAATAGGCATCGCATAGTTGCCCTGTCCCTACATCATTACCAACTAAAATGACAGTATTACCGCTCGCTTTAGTTTCGCTTGCGGCAATTCTTAAATAGTCCTGATGACCGTGGTGAATTAAAAAGATCGATTCGGGCGATGGTGTCATAACAGAGCTAGTTTAACTGTCTCAGCGATCAATTTGATTCATTAATGAGTATTTATTGGGCTGATTCACTACAATGGCAATATGCAAAATTTTCGGTTTAGGCACCTCGTTTGATAGTTAATTTACAAGATCGTCAATTATTGGGTCGATTATTTGCCTATATGCGACCGGAGGCCAGGCTCTTTATTGCCGCGATTTTTACGGCCGCCATTGTGGCCGCTGCAGAGACATCCATCCCCGCCTTAATGAAGCCTTTATTAGACGATGGCTTTACCGGAAAAATGAATGATCAGTTATGGGTTGTACCGATGTTACTCATGGGTTTGGCATTGGTGCGCAGTCTTTCGCAATATCTTACAAATTACCTGTTAACGCGCATGACCAGTAATATTTTATTGACGATGCGAGGCCAACTTTTTTCGCATCTTTTGCGCTTGCGGCCTGAGCAGTTTATGCAAACCTCGGCTTCTAAATTAATTAACGCCGTGGTCTTTGAGGTTGGTAGCGCGCTCTCAATAATGGGCGGGATTACAATTGGCTTCATTCGCGATTTATTAACCGTCTTTGGTCTTTTAGGGTATTTATTGTTTCTGAATTGGCGCCTTACCCTAATCGTTTTTATTATTTTTCCTATCGTCGCATTTATCTCCAATCGGATTAATCGTCGCTTACGGATACTCAATCGCGAACAGCAAACATTAACTACGGATATTTCGTATGTGATTGAGGAGGCAGCTGCTGGTCACAAGCTCGTGAAGCTTCACAGTGGCGAAGCCTATGAAATGCAGCGCTTTATGGATCGTGCAAAGCGTCTATATCAGTTTGCGATGAAGTCTACGGTGACTGCGGGTATGAATCAGCCCTTAACTCAGTTAGTTGGTTCAATGGCGCTATCACTAGTCTTGGTCGTTGCGCTCGTGCAATCGTCCACCCAAGGAACAACCGTTGGGGAGTTTGCCGCTTTCATTACAGCGATGATGTTGATTATTTCCCCGATTAAGCGGGTTGCGGATATTGGTCAACCCTTACAGCGAGGGCTCACAGCTGCCGAAATGGTTTTTGATTTATTGGATCAGGAGCTCGAGTCAAGTTCCGTTACTAAAGGCAAGGAAATGCCGATGGAGCGTGCTTTGGGGCGACTTGAACTTAAGAATGTCTCTTTTGCATATTCCAATGAGGAAGGGCGCGAGCCCGCTTTACAAAATATTGATTTAACCATTGAGCCTGGGGAATCGATTGCCCTAGTGGGTCCCTCGGGTGGCGGTAAAACCACATTGATTCACTTAATTCCTCGGTTTTTGCGACCCACGACCGGAACCATTGCGCTCGATGGAATCCCCATTGATCAATTGACCCTTACCGATCTTCGTAGGCAAATTGCTTTTGTGGGCCAAGAGGTGACGTTATTTAATGGCAGTATTGCCATGAATGTTGCTTATGGAGTAGAGCAGGGTGCAATTGATCGTAAGCGCGTGATTGATGCGCTGGAGGCGGCTAATCTCACTGAAATGGTTCATGAATTACCAAATGGAATTGAGACCGAGGTTGGGGATAATGGCAATCGATTTTCAGGGGGGCAGAGGCAACGCTTAGCCATTGCTCGGGCACTTTATAAAGATGCGCCGATATTAATTCTGGATGAAGCAACTTCCGCCCTAGACTCGGAGTCTGAGCGCAAGATTCAGGAGGCTATTGAGCGTTTAATGGTGGGCAGAACAACAATTGTGATTGCTCATCGACTCTCTACGATTGAGCGAGCTAATCGGATCGCAGTGATGGAAAAAGGGCAAATCGTAGAGAGCGGTTCTCATCATGATTTATTAGCAAATAGCGGGCTATATGCCCATTTGTATGAACTGCAGTTTGCAGCAAGATAGATTCGTACGGCCAACCCAATTTTTTTAAAGATACTATTACTTTTTATATCTATAATCATTTCTAATTAATAGCGCATAAAAGTTAATGCTCATTCATAAATCAGTACCAGCCTGGATGGCTCCCACCCTATGCATACTTTTTGCAATTTTATGGGGGGTTTGGTTATTGCCTGAAACCGTTTTTATTCGCCACACCGCCATGGTTTTAGGGGCGATTATTGGCCTCTATGTTTGCATTATTTATAGAAACCTTTTTTTAAAAAAAGAAGCAATCCCAATTTATGCAATTTTGCTTTTATTAGGTTGGATTAATCTGCATTATTTTTTTATAGGCACTAATCATGCTTTGCAGTTTCAAGAACTTACTGGGGTATGGAAAAAGGTCGTGCTCTGCATACCCTTCGCGCTTGGGTTAGGAATTGTGATTGGCCAATCCAATCAGAAAAATTTGTGCTGGAATCTATTCTACTTCGGTTTAACACTACCAACCTTCGTTTATTTTACTAAATGGGTATTAACGAAGAATGCAATTGAATGGAATATACAGTCTCCCTATCTATTGTTGAATCCTGATTATTCAATGCCTTTTGGGATCTCGCGCGCACTCTACCCGTTTTATTGCTTGCCAAGTTTTGTAATCGCAGTTTATTTAATAATAAATTTTTCAGTAGAATCTATAAAACTAGTACTGTTATATTTAAGTTCTATTTTTTTAACACCGCTATTATTTTTTAGAGAAGGAGATAAGACTGGCCTACTGTTAAGTGCAGTCCTAATTTTAACGATAATATCTTTTAGCTTACTAAAAAACCATAAGAAAAATAAAACTAGTTTCTTCGTTATTATTATTGCTTGCGTTTTATCATTCGGCATTTTTTTGGCATTTACTAAACACTTCAACCAGTGGGATTCAATCGTTAGTAACTCTGTAATTTCGGCAGATCTTGATAAGTATGATTATTGGAAATTCCATGGTTACAAAGGGTTACCAGAAAATAATGAGGGAGAGAATATCCATTTATCAAATTACACGCGAGTTGCCTGGTTTATGGTGGGCTTAACACTTCTTCATGAAAATCCTTTCGGTTACGGACTATTGACGCTCTCATTTGATCACTTAACTAAAAGTAAATGGCCCGATTCGATTTTGAGTATGACTCATAGTGGATTTCTGGATTTTGCGTTGGGGTACGGATACCTGGGAATCGGATTGTTGCTAATTTCAAGTTTTGGAGTTTTGCAAAAAAGCTATTTTTTTCCAGTAAATTGGAATGCCCTCTTTTGGGGATTTGGGATACTGATTTTAGTCATGCTTGTTAAAGAGCTATCTTATGAAATTACAGTCAATGCTTATATTTTTTTAATTTTATTGATGAGTGGATTGGTGATTTCTTTTCATGCTAATAAAGTTTCTGAGATTAAGAAATGAATGTTCTTTTAACCGGTGGCGCAGGATATATCGGTAGCCATACTGCCGTAGCGCTTGTTACGGCAGGGTACTCAATTACCATTCTTGATAATTTTTCCAATAGTAATAAATCAGTTGTTGGCGCGCTCGAGAAGCTTACAGTTCAACCGATCAATTGGATCGAGGGAGACATTCTCGACACTCGATTGGTAGAGAGTGCCCTTGGAAATTACAAAATTGATGCGGTAATTCATTTTGCTGGTTTAAAGGCCGTGGGTGAGTCTGAAAAAAACCCGTTAAAGTATTACCAAAATAATGTGTGTGGCACTTTAAGTCTTTTAGAGGCCATGAAAAACATTAATCTGAAACAACTTGTTTTTAGTAGTAGCGCGACCGTCTATGGAATCCCTCAATATTTACCCTATGACGAGAGCCATCCATTAATTCCAATTAATCCCTACGGAAGAACCAAATTCCAAATTGAGCAAATACTGCAAGATATCGCAAGTAGCGATAAAGACTGGCGGATTATTGCTTTGAGGTACTTTAATCCCGTAGGTGCTCATGAATCTGGCTGGATTGGGGAAAATCCAAAGGGTATTCCTAATAATTTAATGCCTTATCTTGTGAAAGTTGCGAGGGGTGACCTTCCAGAGTTAAAAATTTTCGGTAATGACTATCCAACAAAAGATGGCACTGGAATTCGGGATTACATCCACGTGATGGATCTGGCAGAGGGACATGTTGCTTCCCTGGAATACTTGGATAAATTTAAAGGGTTCGATGTGTTTAATCTGGGTACCGGAATGGGAATCAGCGTCCTGGAGATGGTTCTAGCTTTTGAAAAAATGTTGGGTATGAAAATCAAATACCGATATGTCGCTCGCAGACAGGGAGATCTTGCAACTTATTACGCTAATCCTGCCCGTGCTAATAAAATTCTAAATTGGAACTCAAAAAGATCGCTTTATGACATAGTTAAATCAAGTTGGGAATCTAATAAAAATTTTTGAAAATGAATGAAAACCATAACCAAGAGAACGAAATTTCACTCATAGATATTTTTGAGTTTCTCCAAGAGTCCTGGAAAACCATCGCCGGCTTTACGGTGCTAGGCATCGCCGGCGCCGCCCTCTTCATCTTTGCGATTCCCAAGCAGTACGAGGCCAGCGCCCAAATCAAGATGGCGCAGATCGCAAACGTCAACAACAACAACAACAACAACATTAACCCCCTGGGCATCAACATCGAGGAGCCCCAAGCATTGATTGGCCGTATGGCGCTCCCAACCTCCTACCCCAAGGAGACCATCGCGCTCTGCGGCCTGGCCGACCAAAGGGACCTCGAAGTCGCGCTCGCGAGCAAGGTGAAGCTCAGTATCCCCAAGGGAGTGGGCGGCACCGTGAACCTCAAGATCCGCGATACCTCCAAAGAAATTGCCAAAGCGTGCACAAATGCCCTCTACCAGCTGATTAAGACCTCCCAGGCCCAGCTCATCGCCCCTTACATCGAGGAGGCCAGCAAAAAACTCCCTATAGAAGAGGAGCGCCTAGCCCGCGCTCGCCAAGTGATCGCCAAGGCCGATAAGTCGGGCGCAGCCGTGAGCGCCGCCTACCTCGCCACCCGCGACGAGATACGTTACTTGCTTGATCAAGTTTCGACTCTCCAAGCGGTTATCGACGGCAACGAAAGTCGCGCAGCCCGTCTCGTCGCCCCGATCCACGTCAAGGAGCA
>JACCDW010402330.1_pt1 | contig 18142 bp, 26 predicted proteins | sample 7449781 | NCBI WGS metagenome assembly JACCDW01 (sample SAMN15323449, study PRJNA562643) | freshwater metagenome | isolation source: river surface water | place: USA:Blue River Watershed | collected 2017-08-18
CTAGCAAGCCTGTTCGGATTTTATGAAAGCAATGTTCAATCAAATGATGCCGACGCACTTAGACAGAGTTTACAAAATGCCTACATTGGGGTTACTAACACGTTTAACTACCCATTGTTTGATGTGTGCGCGCATATTTCAACATCATTAAATAATTACTCCATAAATACATCAAGCGCTTTTCTATCAGGCCAGATATATTCTGTGAGTTCCACTGGGTTAGGAACTTCTTCAGTTGTTTCGATACCGATTAATTCCATTAACATACAAGGCAGTCAGTATAAATCACACCTATTCGATGTCCCAGTGGATTTTGCAGTCTATGGCAACAATAACTTTACAGGAAACTATACAGGAAGTGATTTAGTTAAATTTGACTACGCATGGTCGTATGCATACAACTCTACAAATTTACTAATAAAATTTAATTACTCTTCACCGCTGCCTGATTATTATTTTACTTTATATTGGGGGTCAACTAATGCTAATAATGTTTCCATAGGCACATCTTTAAATGGAAATATAAAATATGTAGGCACTTCAGATTTTGTTAATAACATTGGTGTGCTTACATCTCAAGTGTCGATACCTACTGGCTTTGCTGACTATTCAGGTAGAAAAAATTTCTGGTCTAATAAAATACCTTATGCTGTTGACTTTACGAAAGATTCGTTTATTGAACAAGACGCTTATTTGTGGGCTGATGACAGAATAAATTCACAGCTGACTGACGGAGTTAAGTCTACAGCTGGACAGCCACTTAGATATCCAGCTTACTCTCAAGTTGATTTAGATAATTATCTGTATGGTGACAAAAAGTACATCTATGCATATACTAATTTCTTGACTTCTGGTAGTGAATTCGATCCTTCGCAAACTGCTTTATTGAGAATGGATCAGTTAGCTGCGACAGATTATTTATATAAATATGATCCATATTTATCTCAATACCTTAACAGATTGAATCCTGCCGGTAACTTTATAGTTGCTCAAAAAAATCCTAAAAAAATAAACTTAGGCAACGAATACACAGTCATCCAAGATAATCAAATTATCCCTTCAGCATTCACAAAAAACATAGCAGATGTTTTGTTGTGGAATTCATTCGCTGACACAATCTATCTTGGTAAAGATTTCAATCTAGCTTTGGATCAAGAAAAAGTTGACTTTCTCAATACTCTTGATAATTTTATCGCCACATTTTTCTTCGGGGTGAACTTTAACAATGTAAATGACTATTTTATTGGGGATAATTTAATTGTTTCAAGAAATGTCTTAAAGACATTTACACAACCCAACGGCGATCCATATGTTCCTCCGGTTAATTTTTCGGAGTATGAAGAAAAATCAATCCTCGGCGCAACGAATATTGTAGCGTCAAAAGAGTTTTTGATATTTGATAAAGGAAGGCTTGAACTTATGAATGATTATCCACTACCAGTAGATGTGGGTTTTGAAATTTATAAGCCAATTAGTTTTGTGTGTAATGGTATAGATCCGTATCAACAAGGTAATAGTTTAGCTTTAGATTATACTTTAAATCTAAAGTTTAGATATCAGAATCAAAATATTTTAAACAAAGTATTGTATTTAATGGCTTCTAAATATTTGATTTCAAAAAGTGATTATGAGAATAGAATATTTGACAACTTGCCAACCACTGGTTATTATTATCTAGCTGACCCACAGTCTAAAGACTATAATGATTACAGCGTTTCTAGTATTAATGAATTTAGGCTTTATGGGTACGCCGGTTTAATTCCAGATTTAAAAGACACGACAACAAGACCTATATTGACAAAGTCTTTCTCTCCAGCTGATGACACAAAATACACAAGAGAGGAGTTTATACAATTACTGATTAACCAAGGTATTACCGACCCAGATGACATCAATGACGCTATACAAGAATATCTTGACGCTGGCAACTCTTTTTACACAGTTGATTTATCAAAGTTCCCTAGTGAATTTGTGGCTTTGGAAGATGCCTCAATATGCGCTACAAATTATGTTATAAATCAAGCGCCTTACTGGGATACATTTAATGAAAAAGTCCTACTACAACCGTCGTTGGAATCAGACTCTGGTTTCACAGAATTGTTTGCACAAATAAACTCAGGTTTGGTTACAAGTGTCACAAGCTCCCCACCTTATGTTATACCAAACATTCCTGTAGGCTCAAACAATGTCGTAGACTCGGTAACCATTAACAGCTTCGGTGCGCTCCAAGTCCCAGGCACATATACAAACTGGATACTGCCTGACGCATCTGCTTTAACAGATGAGCAGCCAGCACAGATAAAATTTCAAATATTGGATTCAGGTGCCATTAATCCCTCCAGTATAGAAATTCTCAACAAAGGTGGCAACTTTTATTTTGGATTTTCCACGTTCTTAAATTCCCCACTTCAGGCTGGAGTAGGTGCAACGAATGCACTTATAACCCTGAACATGGATAATATATCATTGTTTGAAGCTAATGTTGATTCTAATTATAATTTGATATCAATGACTCAAACAAACCCTCCAGCGAAGGGTTATCTTTATGGGTTCAAATTTAATCCGAAAGCTTTTGTTGGATTGGGGTATACTTCATTCGCAGACGTTGACATAACCGTAAGTCAATATATAACTTCAGACTCTTTCATAATTGGGAGTGCTAACTTACAACCTGGTGACTTAGAAAACTATGCAAGCTTTAATGCCACAAACTCCAATCTTACAGATTTAAATTATACCACCGGCACACAACAATTATATTTATATGATTCAGAGGTGCTAAATAAAATCAACATACCTTCTGGGTACGCTGGAAGTAAAATTAGTTTTATTACATTAAAATGTAAACTAATAGAAATTAACGGCAGAAATCCAAGTGGGTTTATTAAATTAAATATTTACGTTGGTGATGAAACTAAAGTTCTGCTTGCAAGTTCCGATGAAATACCTGTTAGTGAAATCCCGCGCGAAAAATACACCGACTTAAATATCCCGATAGATTTTCAATTAAATCCTCTTATAACACAAGAATATGAATCAATCTACTGGATATCTGTGCAGCAAAATCTTCAAAATAGCTTGTTAGCAATCACAGGCGACTATGTGGGGATAAGCACATCTGATTTCACTATCGAAAATTCTTTGATATTTAATGACCCAAGTAGCGCAAGCGTTGTCGGCGTTGTGACCAGCGTTGGATACGATCTAGATTTAGGCAAGTTTGGATTCACTATAAACAATATAGTGGCGTCTAATTCAATTGCTTCTACCACAAAAACATTACCTGTGTCTTTAAGAAAAGACACTTCTTATAATGGTGCCAACCAAGTTGCTCTTAGTATCAGCACAAGCTACAACTTGACAACCGCAATTATTGTGAGTAACTTTATTGACGTTAGTTCTTTGTCTCCTGATTTTGTCGAAACCACATTTAGTTTTGATACTGATCTTGAAGCTGGAACGGTCATCAATAGTGCTTCCTTTATAGGCATCAGCAATATCACACCAGGACAGATATATATTCCAAGATCACTAGATCCATATACATCATCAGGCATAGGGTTAGCTACATCTAGTCAAATAGGTTTGAGCAATACATATTTTGGCTTCAATTTTGTTTTTAATAAAATATTCAATCAGGTGAACCCCGACATATATGGTGGGTTTAATTATTTTGATAGATCGCAGTTTGGATTAGCTAACCCAAACACATTAAGAAGGTCTGGGAATTCAGTTGTTGTGGACGGATATTGGTCGTATAAGTCGAGCCAAATCAATAATCCTGTTTCTGTGTATCCGAGAGCGTTGTTCTCTAATACTAGTGTCATAGGTACATCACAGTTTGAATATGCGTATATTGGTTACACTCATGATATTTATTTAAATATCGGGTTTAATTCTGGCAATGAATACAATGAAGAATCAATACTACTGAGTGCGTATCCTAAATGGAAAACCACATGGCTTGGTAGAGACGCATTTAATTATAAGAATTTTGATATTTTTAATGTTCTTCAGCAAACATACAGTGATTCAATTGATTATCAGCTGGGGTTTGCCAACACAATAATTGGTGTTGGCACAGGTCCAAAATCAGGTATTTTCGTTGGCACCTTCAAACCAAGTGGGAGTTTGGCACTCACGGTGCCTGTAGCAGTCACCATAGGCACAGGTGCCGGTGTACAGCTTTTTGTCAATGGAAGTAACCAACCGAGAATTGATAGCTTTGCCACAATTAGCACCGACATTACAACATACACAACTGTTTTAAGCGTGGAAGAAAGATCTAAACCTGTGCTATTTGAATTAAACTACTTTACTTTATCTACAGCAGTTATTGATATAAAGTGGAATGTAGGATCGGGGAATACTTTGGTGAATTACATCTCTTCTTTGAATAGCACTTCTGCTGCACCAGTGGCTATTAATGGAGGGTTACCTATCGACAATATAGTCTTTATGAACATTTCAAAGACAGAATCTGAAGCGGAATCTATTAACGGCGGATATCCCACAGGAGACTCTTTTATTATCAGATCATCATGACAACTTCAATTATTGCAAATTTAATAGAGCCGATGTGTGAGCTTTTTTATAAATACAAGAAAGGCTTGGAAATTGCGCTCGCAAATGTGAATACCTTAAGGAATTATGGCTTTTCGACAGACTATGCTTTGAATTTTGGTTTTAGTGTTTACGAACCTTTTAAAATAGACGATATAAAATTACAGCCAGGTGTTTTCACCACAAGTTCAACTTATTATTTACAACCAGATCTAAATAACGCGCAAAATTTTTCTGCGATTAACCAGATTGTGTTTTCTGATTTACCACAGTCAGGAATTGGAACCTTGAACTATAGGAATAAAACATTGCCTGTGAGTATCTCAATACAGCAAAATGTCAGCACTGTTGTCGGTATTGCTTCTGATTATTTAACAAATGGGATTCCGTATGATAAAAATGAAAATTTAGACACCCAGGTTTTGAGGAGTTTTGAATCAGATTATGCAGACGACAGTACTCTGACGGCATTAATTTTTGTTGATTTCGAGGATGTCTCTGTAACAGGCATAAACACAGATTGGAGTATCGCGCCAACATCGTTATACTCATATCGCCAAGAGAATTTTAGATATAACAATGGATACGGTCAATTCTTCTCAGGTTTGGCTAATAATTCTTTTATAAGAACGGCTGTCAATCTTCCATCGCTAGAATTTACCAATTTATATAACTGCACTTATATGAATGTTTATAACTGGATAAATAATTTAACCTGGGAACCAGATTTTATTACATGGTACAATGCCAATCCAAATCTAGTCCCCAGGTTCACTGCGCAATTTATAAACGAATATTTTAATATCTAAACTGAAAATTGAGACTGAAATATATTTAGTTTTGTGTTATAGTCGTATAATGCGATACCACAAGCGTTAGCGGCGTTAATAGATCGAACAGAGCCTCTCTGCCGAATATACAGAATCTTATGTGATGCATTAAGGATCTCTTCAGGCACACCGATTGATTCTTGACCGACTACGATTAAAGTTTTCTTGTCAAAAGGCCATTGGTACTCATCAATCGGAGAAGACCCCTCGCAATTATCAAGACTAATGATATTGTCGAATTTACTGAACAGTTCATTTAAGTCCTCAACACCTTGCACATGCTTAAATGGAGTATATCTTTCAACGCCGACTGCACCTCGGCGGTCATATCTTTTGCTTCCATAAATATATAAATCTTGACAGCCAAAAGCGTTAGCATTTCTTTGGCAAGAAGCAATGTTGAAGTCATTGACAATATTGACACATAAAACTGAAAGATTTTGGTGCCTGTTTTCATCTAGGTCTCCCTTAATTAATTCGTCTGTCAGCACCTTATAATGATCGATAACATTTCTTTTATCCAATGCTTCAAATCCGAGTTTTTTACATCTCTTCTTGAAGTGAGCAAGCGGTTCGCCTGGGTCCATCGTCAGTACCTCTGCAGAACGACGAGTTTTAGATTCATCTGTAAATTTATAGCCGATATAATTCATATTCCATTATACGACAGATTGTGTGAAGAATTGAAAAATTCCGCGCGCTTAATTGCCTTCAAATACTTCAGATTTAACATTGATTTTGTCAAGAGCGTCTTGAATCTTGAGACAATGCGATAAACTACCGCTGTACACAACAGAAGATCCCTTTAGGTGAATGTCCATTGTTTTTTCATAAGCGTCTTTCTCTGAGAGTGGGACCACCGATTTCAAAACATAAAACACAACCTGAAATAATGAATAGTTGTTGTCGTATGCTACAATGTAGTGTTCGGAGACAGAATTAATGGAATCAATTAATGCCTGATTAATTTTTATTTCTTGTGTAGCCATTTTTAAAGTTCTTGTACAAATAATATATTATGCAGGAGGTGGATATGAAAACAAATTTGTTGGGATTAAAGATAGGATCTATCGTAAAGAATAAAAAGACATCGAAGATTTGGATTGTGACGGATTTTGTTACATCATATTCTTCTGTAAAAAAAAGAACACCAGACCAGTTTAAAATAAGACTGTCCAACAGTATGAACAAATCCATACTCGTGGATGAAAAAGAGTTGAATGAAAAATTCGACTGGAATGAAGCAGAATGACAAACATAAGAGAAAAAATATTTGATAAAGTTCCAGAGATAGCACTTTATAATGCACCTGTGTCAGATGAATCAATAATAGGAGTTGCAATCATTAATGATGACGGTCCTACTATTGTTGCCGCTTATGATGAAGAAAGTGTATTAGATGATCTTTATAATGATTTTTCAGATAGTGAAGATCCTTATGAAGATGCCATTGAATGGTATAATTTCAACATCATAGGCGGATACATAGGCAAACCAACACCTGTTTTTGTTAATGTTGAATCATCAAACGCAGTAAGATTTAGTCAATATTACGAGACTGTTCAAAATATAAAACAATTTGACAATCTGGAATCGGCAAAAGCATATATCAAAAACAATCCAAATGAAATTGTGTTCATAGAAGCTGAACATATATTAGAAGAATCTTTTGTTTTATGAGAGAAAGGTGGGTGTTGTTTTATGATGGCGCGTGTCCCTTATGCACTAAGGTGAAAAATAAATTACAGACGCATATCCCAAATAAAAACATAACACTGATTGATATCAACGGGGATGTGGCTAAAAGGAAAGGATATAATAATAAACAAGTGATCCTTGAAACTAAAAACCAAATATACCAAGGATTTGGTGCTTGGCTTAAAATAATATCTGAAACAAAATATAAATTTCTTACATATGTGATATTTAGGCCATTGTTGTATTTCTTATATTTATTTATATCAAAAAATAGACAATATATCGGAAAACTTTTAAAATGAAAAGCAAACACATAAAAAGAGTGTTATCAGAATTTGAAGAAATCTTATTTCAGTACAGCACTTCAATTGACATGAATTATGACGAAGCCGTTAATAAAGCGGCAGAATATGTCAATACATTTTGTGAGAAAAAAAATATCCACGCCGAGGAACAAAAGTTTCTTTTTGAATCCTGTCTTGAGATTGTTCAAGATTGGTTCCCCAACGTGGATGGCAGTTTTGTGATTGATTTTTAATCTTTCTTGTCGTATGATGCAATAAGGCTCAATACAGGGTCTTGTAAATCTTCTACAATCTTCTGAACTTCTTGCATTTTTTCATAAACTGGAGTAATTGCATCTAGCACTGATTTAAGTTGATCTTCATCCCAGGAATCAGCCCTTTGCATCAAATGCCCCAAATTCATAAATTGCACTTTATTGTGAAATTTATTGACGATATTATCGATTCGAAATACTGTTAAAAGAACATCTTTAAGTGTTGTTTCCATGAATATAATTGTACTGAATTTTTCCACAAAAAATGTCGTACATATTATGTGGTTGAAATTAACTTAAATAATGATTACGCTAAAGTTGTAAGTGGATATGACAATCAAGTCATATCTGCAATCACTGATGTTTGTTCGTATCGTGTTCCTAATGCAGAATGGTCACCTAAATACCAAAATGGCACATGGGATGGACGCATAAGTATTTTCTACAAAAAGACAATGTCTTTCCCTGTCGGCTTGACAGATTTAGTATGCCAGAAATTAACCGAGCTAAATATTAAATATCAAATCAATGATAACAGACCAAAGCCTAAAACTGAGAAATTAGCCGTTGTTGATTTAGGGGAGCATTCATTTAGAGATTACCAACAAAAAGCGATTGAGATTTTTAAAGAAAAAACGCGCGGAATTCTTGCAATGTGTACAGGCGCAGGGAAAACCAAAACTTCTTGCGGATTGATTTCAGAAATGTCTTCATATCCTGTTGTGTTTGTTGTTCCGTCTGTGTCTCTACTATTACAGACTGCGGATGAATTTAGACAATCATTGAAGCCACTAGACCCAAGATTTAAAGTAGGAGTGATAGGCGGCGGACAATGTGATATTGCCATGAACGGCGTCAATGTAGCCACATATCACACTTTACTTACGGCCTTTAATCAGAAATACTCAGATCAAAAAAAGAAGATTGTTGATGTTGAGAATGACAAGGTTTCAATCCCTGCGCTTGAAAAGCAATTAAAAATTCTTCAAGTGGATTACGATAACTCACCTAAAAACAAACTTAAGGGTATATCTACAAAAATCAAAAAAGTTGAAAAACAAATACAAGAAAAGCAAAAGTTTTTGCAAAACAAAATTGACATCAGAGAGCTTATTGAGAAATGTCAATTTTTAATTATTGATGAAACTCATATTGCCGCCGAAGTTATAGAATCTATATCCCTGAAAGCAAAAAATGCATACTATAAGTGCGGTCTTTCAGGAACACCACAAAGATTAGATAATCAAGATGTCCGAATGTTTGGAGCCACAGGCTCAATCATTCACAGGGTGACTTCTTCACAATTAATCAAGAGAGGGTTCTTGGATAGACCTTATATTTACATAACCGATCTTGAGTTTATGGACAAAACTTCAGCTACACACCACGAAACATATAAAAATGCGATTATCCTCAACGAGCAACGAAATGAGTTAATAAGAGACATTGCTATTGAAACAAAAAACATGGGAAGACCAACTTTAATTCTAGTTGAAAGGCTTGACCATGGCAAAATATTAGAGGAAATGATTGAAGGGTCTCTATTTGTCCCCGGTGGGGATGGTTCAGATGATTCGCCTATCCCAGAAGAAGAAATGGATTATAGGCGATATCAACTTAAAAGACTGGAAGAAAATGAAATCATTATGATAGCCACCTCTTGGGCTTTTACAGGGATAGATGCTCCCAAAATCAGCAGTATTGTGTTGGCTTGTTCTTTGGGTTCACCAAACACTGTCACTCAGCAAATTGGGCGTGGTCTGAGAAAAGCTCCAGGTAAAGACGGATGCCTAATATTTGATTTCAAAATGAAAGAGAAAAATCTCCGCGCACACCATTACTCTAGGGCAAAAGTTTACAAAAGCGAAGAAGAATTTTATATAAAAACCTTGAAATATAATAATGACAAGGGACAATATGTTTAGATCACTAGTTTTTGGACAACCAACAAAATGCCCCAACAGAAACTGTAAGGCATTATTTTACAGAGACTCTCACAAGGGTTGGCTCCCTAAATCAGAGCTGGAAATATTTGCAGTGATGAGATGCCATTCATGCCGAGACACCTTTCTTGTTTCTCAGATGATTAACATGGTTCATGAATACAAGGAGAACCTCCCCGTAAGGCAAATTGAAAAAAATGAGATAACAATATTTACAGAAGACGATCAATTGGCTTTCAGGAAAGAATTATTCTCTGATGAAAATCCTCTTTGGAACCTTTACGATGGTTTTTATCCAGGAGCCACAGATAATCCCGAAAATTAATGCAGATTTTTTTTGATCATATATTGTGTCAACAATCTGATAAAGATTTAATTTTTGTATTAGTTTCTGCCTACTTTGAAGAGTGTGAATATGACTACGCTTTGGATAATGGCTGGATTCCTTTTAACTCATGGTATGATTCTGATTCTAAATTTGTTAAAAATTCACTTGAGGATAAAAAAGATATATGGGTTCAGGCTAGGTCTTCCAGAATTAATGTAAAAAAATTCACGCCTAATAAAAAACAGAAAAAACTTCTTCAAAACAATATAGACACAAAACTGATAAACTCTGAGGACTTGAATCCCAAAAACATTTATGATATTTACAATAAATATTGTAAATATAGAAATTTTGAAGATGTAAAAAATTATAATGAATTCAAAGAATCTTGCTTTTCTAATGACTTAAAATATATTTGTTATTATATAAATAATAATTTGATAGGCTACTGCATAGTTCAATTTATCTCAAATCAAATGCTGTCTCATCAATTTTGCTGGGATTATGAAGAGCCAAAACTATCTCTAGGAACATTTTCTCAAATTAAAGAAATTGAAATCGCTAAAAGCCTCAACAAAGAATATGTTTACATTGGCGCAATAGCAGAAAAGCACGGCATATATAAAACTAAATTCACAGGGTTTGAATTTTGGACAGGTAGAAAATGGGAATCAGAAACAAAAAACTTAATTCACATTTTGGAGTCTGAATCTAACATTACAACTGTTAACCAAATGTCGAATTTAATATCAGATTATATTAAATTATTTGATATATAATTATTCAACAGTGAAAACCTTTTTCAAAGGTTTAAAATCTATTTTTGACAAATCTGGTTTTGTGTTCGTGTCTTGCCACAGAACTCTATTATTCGGTGCAAGGGCAAAATTCCCGTTATTAAGTTTGATTAGATGGCAACATTTTGTTACACCTGGATTATCAGCATATTCTGAATCATAAAAATCCACAGTTGTAATATACACGCCTGATAATTCCGCACGATTTTTTCCTGCATAGTAAGTTACATTTAAATATTTTAAATAATCATAGGTAATATTGCTAATGTGAAAACTAAATGCATCATAAGAAACGAGATCTTCTAATTGCATGTCTTCATAATTTTCTTTCCAAACAATTGCAGATATGGGCAATTTTGAAAACATAGCCCCAAATTCTGTGAGAACATGAAACTGCAGTACCTGCCCTCTTGTTGATGACACAGCGAATGCAATTGCTTTTATCAGTTTATTGCTGTCTGTGAAATTAGTTAAATACTCTTTTTTAACAAAGCACTCAAAATGAGGGATGTTGCAATTTAATGTCATATTGATTAAATTGTACAATTGTTTCATGGACTATCAAACTATAGCCAATATAGCATCTGAACACGCACAGCAGGTGATTCATGCCATGAAGCTGAATGAATTGATAAAAGATGAGATAAAAAATCACGCGGATGCATTTATACAAAATTCAATCGAAGAAAAATTCGCGGAAATTAAAGAAAATATTAATATCTTAAATAAACAAATACTACTCCTTCGAGATATCGTTGAAACAATAAATGAAAAAAATAATTCATAAATTTTTATACGGGTTGCCCATTGCGTTCTTTTTGGGCTTGGGTGTATTTGTTTCCGTGGATATTATCCAACCATCTTATTTCAATAATTTGAGTTTTTATTGGCCTTATTTTTTGGCCGCGATTTCCACAGGATACTTATCAATTATTCTTTCAGCTTCATATATAGAAACACTTGTATCAAAAACTAAAGCATATATATTGATGTCTGTTTTTATGGCTGTAGAAGCTCTTTTTTCATTGCTGTCAATACAAACGTATTACGGAGACGAAAGCATACCTATCCTTAAACAAATAGCAGTATTGTGTCTACCACTAGTCTTTAGTCTTTTTTATTTTCTAAAAATTATCGATAACACAACTCCTCAGGTAAAAAAAAATGTTAACAAAATTTTCGAAGACTTTGATAATCTTGAGTCTAGTAAACCTAGCATCAATAAGCTGCCAGAAAACTGAACCAGAAAATAAGCTTATGCTTATTGATATTTCAGGTTCCAATGCACAAAATGCTGCACAGACACTAGAGCGTGTCAATAAAGTGTATCAACAATCTATGCCTAATGATTTATTTACAATTGTATTTTTTTCTAGCGCAAAGTATCTAGCATACACCGGACCAAAATTAAAAAAAGATCGTGATTTTGCACCGATGTTGAATAAAGCATTAGATGAAGCAAGGAAAATCACTGTGAAAGATGGCACTTCCTTTGAAGTGTGCAAAAAAGAAATCGAATCAGGAAATTACTCCAAAATCCATGTTTTCACAGACGGATATTTTGAAAATTCAGAACTTAGTCCGATTAATGTCTCGCAAAAAACAATGATTGAATTTGATGGACTAAAAATCGAAAACAACGAAAAGATATTGAATCTTTTTGATAACAAAGAACAAGTAAAGGTTAATTTTTGAATTTTAAATGCACATAGCCCGAAGGTGTTATAAAACTCAAGCTGCGCGCCTTACTTGAACCTAAAGTCATCGGGTGTTATTTTGTCTAGGGCTTTTCCTAATTTTCCAAATAACACCCGTGCTTGACTGCCGCTTAAAAACATCTGAACTCCATTGCATTTAATTAACACACCAGGATGTGCTAAATCAATACTATCTATTTCAATGATAGGTTCAGACTGTGTATCCATTTTGTGTAATTTATGACTCTAGCATTTCTAGAGCAGTTTCAATTCCGTCCCTTAATCCTTCCCAATACGGACTGTCTTCAGCTTTCTTTTCATATTGCTCCAAAAGCCTTCTTAGTTCCTTAACGGCTTGGTTAGCACCAACACCAGCAAAAGGCTTATCGGGAAGGCCAGGTGATGGCTCCAAATCAAATGATTCTACGTCATTGCTGGGGAACGCAACTGTTGTTCTGGCGATTGGCATGACTGATGATTTCTTGAATATACTCATTTTTTATTTTCCTGTGACTATAATATTTGTCGCGCTAATTGAATAGCTTTGCGCAATGCAAACGAAACACCTTTATAGTATTCCCCATCTTGCCTATTAGCGAGGTCGTCTAACCTATCCAATTCATCAATTAACTTCTGGCTGGGGGTCATTTTGTTAAATGGCATTCTGCCTGACGAAGGCTGGAGAGGCTCTGCTGTTTCAAAACCAAACTCATTATTCGTTGGGGCCGCTTCAAATTGGAGAGATGATTTTTTAAATATACTCATTTGTTATTTTCCTTTTAATAATTTACTTACAGATGGTTTTGACCACATTTTGCAGCTCCAAAATTTTGCTTTAGTTTTGGGTCCAGGATTATCGCAATTATGTCTCGCGCGGAAGTTTTTTCTTCTCTTAGGATCGTCGCGCTTGATCTCCATGTTTGGATCTCCGAAATTAACCTTGACGACATTGCCTTTTTCATTCTTTACATAAACTGAAAACTTTTTAGGACCGCCTGGAGTTCTAAAAGGCTTGTTTAATTTCACATTTTTCTTTTTAGAAGCGTAGGACTCTCTGTCCCTTTCCTCGCTTTCATAATCCTCCCAATCTTTGACGCGCAAGACTTTACCGCAATCTTCGCATATAATCAATGGAGCGAAGCTGCGACCCGCAGTACCCCAATCCTCATATGTGTTTTCGTGTTCACAATCATCCTCATCGCGGCTTGCATATTTTTCAACCATCTCTGAAAGAGGCTCATTGTCACTATGACCACAGCCACAATCTGAATGTTCAACTTCGTGAGAAACTAAATCTTCAAAGTTATTAAACTCCTTGGCATCATCTCCTTCAAGTCTTTGATAAACCAAGCCATCAGGTGTTAAATGAATCCATATCTCGATGCCCTCAGGTGAATCATTTAGATTTTCGCGCGGCATTTCTCTCAAATCACAAGAATCATACCCTTCTTCAACTAATACATTATTTAATGGATTAGAGTTGTGCGCCACTTTAACAGCAGTAAAAAATACATCTTTAGCCTCTGAAGTGAGGCCGGTGGAATATAAAACTTCCGCAATTTTTGCCAGATCGTGTGATAGTTTAATCATTTTTATCCAGAAGTGTCGTAGTTAGTCTTTACCTGAATCTCGCCGTTTTCATCTTGAAACATCCAAGCATATCCGTCACCAGGTGTGTGTTCAGGATTTCTGTGAATGGCTGACACTCCTGTTTTATAAGGGTTGTTTTTGAGGTAACTAGGTTTAAGATTGAACATATCATCAAATGTATGTCCCATTTTTTTTGCGGTCTCAAGTATTTCTGCGAAATTCGACAAAGCATCAAGCTCAAGGACTGGAACTGAATTTTCTGGTTTTATTTTGTTTTGATTCATCAAGAGTTCTTCATATTCTTTGCTCATTATACCAGAGTACTTGCGAATCATATCGTCGAGAGTTTTTGATCTTTTTTGCATGATATTTAATTCAATATTTTTAAAATATTGCCCTCCGCTTTGAGTTAATCCAAAGCCACACTGTATATTCTTAAACAAAAGTTAACAAATTTCCTGCCTCATAGAACGTATAATACTTTAGGTGGCTTAAAGCCAAAAATATTATGAAAAAAGCATTTACTTTAATCGAACTTCTCGTCGTTATTGCTATCATAGCAATCCTCGCCGCAATTCTTTTCCCCGTCTTCGCGCAAGCTAAAAATGCCGCAAAGAAGACTGCTGATCTTAGCAACACTAAGCAAATTGCAACCGCTATGCAAATTTATCTAGGAGATTGGGAAGATGTCTTTCCTGTCGCGAATCATAGAAACTCAGAGCCAGGTCTCGAAGGCCAGGAAATCCACTGGAGTTGGATGATTATGCCCTACACAAAAAGTGAAAAAGTTTTTGTGTCTCCAGGTGACAAAAACGGTGGGTGGGCACCAGGATGCTTCGATCCATCTACAAACAATAGAGGGTTTGGGGTTGCCCCAGGCCAAACTAATGGTTGTACACAGCAAGGGTATCCAAGCGGTGTCTTTACAGCCCAGGTCGCTCGACTCAGTTATGTCGGCAATCAGCTTTTAATGCCTAGAAAGAGGCAAGCCACAGACACAGCAACTCCTGTTTCTTCAACTATGATCGATAATGTGTCAGGTACTATTTTGATTTCAGCCATGTCTGATGGTCCTACATGTATGCAAAGAGACGCTGGAGGAGAATTCAGAACATACCGCAATGCGCTTGGCATTGCGAGAAGTGGTCAAAGAGATTACAGCGGCACACAACAACCGCAATCAAGCGATCTTCCATTTGAAGCCATTACTAGAAATACATTAAATCAAGTTTGGGCTTGTAATTCAGGTGCGCGAGTTGGAGGTAATTTAGATTTAACTATACGGTACGCAAATAATGGACGATTCCAAGGTGGCAATAACTATGTATTTGCCGACACTAGCGCAAAATTCAAAGAGGCAACCAGCACATTTAATCCACAGCGATACATGTGGGGGACTTATGCTTATTCACTCGGTGGATCACAAATTATCGATCCGATTTCGGGACAATTTGTTCAATAATTCGTACATATAAACAGTGGCTCGAAGCCAAAAAAATATTATGAAAAAAGCTTTTACTTTAATCGAACTTCTCGTCGTTATTGCTATCATAGCAATTCTTGCCGCAATTCTTTTTCCTGTCTTCGCACAAGCTAAGACAGCCGCCAAAAAGACTGTTGCAATTAGCAATATGAAGCAAATCTCAACTAGCATGTTCCTGTACACTGCTGATAATGATGATATGTATGCACGTAATGATGATTGTGTGCCATATTCTTCGCTTAATCCAGCAAACAACATTCCATCAATGAATGCTTCAACCGGACAGGGATGTACACCAAATGGATCAACAGGATTCCATAACAGACTCAATCACTTCTCATGGCAAAAGTGGGTGCAACCCTACACTAAAAGTGTAGATCTTTATTGGCACCCTGTCAAAGGCAGAATCAGTGTTACTGATGGCTTTGGATGTGCTGGCGGTCAATGGGAGCGATGCGGTCAGATCACAGGATCATTCGCGCTCAATACAGCGATTACCGGCGCACTAAACACTTATGATTTTGCTCTTGGCGCAGCTTCAGCAAGAATTTTTCGAAATTCTTGGACAGGCGGCACACAAACTGGACTCGTCACGCCAGCTGAAACAATGCTTTTCATGGAAGCTAGCAACCCATATACAGCCATCCTGCCCCATGGAGTTCTTCTAAGCGAGAACAACAACTTTGCAGTGACGGTTTATCCTGCTGTAACCCGAGAACACCTTGTTAATGATATTTATGATGGCAATGGAGACAGTGGGCAAATGACAGGCGCAAGACTTGACGAAAGACGAACTTCTGCAGGTGGTTTTAGTATCGGATACGCCGATGGACACGCTAAGTTTATGGTGGCTAATCAACTTATCAGTAATACCCCGACTATTGCAGAATATGCGCCTGGAACAGCTATGTCACCAGGGCTTGCAACATCGACTCAAAGACTTGCAACAGTTAACCTCAATCTCAATTATCCACTTTGGGGTCTTCGACAATGAAAAAAGTGATACTCTTTGCGGCGATTGTAGCCGTTATTGGCACAGGATGCTCTAACGATAAATCAGCAACTGACAGTGCTATGCAGTCACAAAAGGAAATCGAAGCCAAAAAAGATACAAACTGGCAAGATTAATGCTTCACTAAAACCAGATTGAGTTCACTGCGCCTAAAACACAATGAACCCAATCTGGTTTTGCAAATTACAGTGCCACCAAAAGGGCATTCCTTAACAAATTCAACTTCTTCGCCTTCGCGAATTCCCATAACACAAAATCTTTCCTCGCAGTCACATTCAGCTATTGTTAATTTTGTGTTTAAAGGGCAATCCCTTAAAGTGTAACAATCATTCATCTAGATAATCCAGCAATTGTTTCTTACTAGTAAATGTCATGGTGTTTTTATCATCTTTCGACGCAACATAAACTGGCTTGCCATCTCTACCTTGTGTTTGAAAAACTTGCTGTTTTGAACCGTCACTTAATTGCTTCTCTGCAGTTTTAGATTCGAATTGTGTTGCTTTTAGTGCATTTGTGATATTATCAATTTTCGCGCGTTTTTTCTCAGTAAATTCCATAAATGACTTAATTTGTTTATCCATATTAGTCATTTTACATATTTAAAAACAATTACCTAACTTTGTTTATATATTTATTATATAGCCGAGAAACAACCTGACTGGGGTGAATGGAATAGCCCGTGCTTTTATATTTTGAAACTAAATCGCCTAAAATAAAATCAGCATATTGTGGATTTTTACGCATAGAATCCAATGTGTGCAATAGAGCATCGCCCCCAGCTAAACCTCTGCTATTTGGAATTTTAGAAATTGCCTTTTCAGATTCAGATAGTAAACTTTCTAAATTATCTATTTTAACTTCAGATTGTGTCGGTGCAACTTCAGATTGTGTCGGTGTAGCTTCAGATTGTGTCGGTGTAGCTTCAGATTGTGTCGGTGCAACTTCAAGCCTGTCTTTTTTCTCTATGGGCTTAATTTGAATAGACTCATAACCGCGCTTGATTTTATCAAGTTCTTTGCGCATTTGGTTATAAATAGGGAAGTTTAAAAATCCGCGCGAAATATCCTCAAGCCTGTTTATAACAGAAAATAATTCATCGCGCTCAGACTGTGTTAAAGATTTTTTTGAAATTAAATCTCTAGACCTTATCTTCTTCTGATAATATTCCCTTAAAAGTTCTGTGTTATTTTGCGCAAACTTCCACCACATAATTCAAAATTAATGTTTACAGCTCAAAACCCCTTCAGAACATAATTTTAAAAATAAACTTTCCAATTTTAGTAAAGTAGAGTTTTCTTTACCATCCCATTCCTTGGAGTATTTTCTGCTAACACCGATATTATCGCAATGCCATGAAATCTGCTCACAACCAGGAATTTCAACATAAAAAACATATTTTGTAGGCGGGGTGTCACTATCTTGAATCCCGTGGATAAAATTATTTTCCACACAACAATGAACCAATTCCTTCAGCAATTCGCTTTTCATGTTATATAAACGATCTGCATAATAACCCGCAAATTTCGCGCGGATATTATAATCCTCTATCTCTAAAGACAACCTTAAAGCTAACGCTATACTATTTGTATCTTTGATTTTATTTAAACGCCTTTTAGCCTTGTTTAAGCCAATGCCAGCAAAG
>JACCDW010124221.1_pt1 | contig 18140 bp, 17 predicted proteins | sample 7449781 | NCBI WGS metagenome assembly JACCDW01 (sample SAMN15323449, study PRJNA562643) | freshwater metagenome | isolation source: river surface water | place: USA:Blue River Watershed | collected 2017-08-18
ACTCGTCGTGGATGATATGATGACATTTCGTGATCTTGACAACATCGCTCTCTGCGAAGTTTTCACTGCAAACGATACACATCGATTGTGCTTCTCTCTCTTCTGACTGACACTCGCCAAATGTTTGTGTAGTGATTGCATTGTACTCTTCCTCGGAAAGAGTTACCTTGATATCGACCAACTGTTGCCCGATCTGTTGACCCATCTGAGAAACAATCCCATCCACATTGTATGAAGTTGGTATGTTAAATGTGTAAAAGCGAGATGGGAAGAATAGAGAGGATACGGATGCGGATGTAGACGTGGACGCGGACGCGGAAAGAGTCGTCTGACGGGTTAATGCGGCAAACGGATTGATCATCGCATTGATGAGAGTCGATTCCAGAATCGTCGGTTGAAACGGATTCAAAGGCGGCATCGGTTCCAGGTTCCCATCATCTTCATAAACTACCTCGATATGATCCTCGGGTTCTACATCTTCCTGCTCAACAGGTTCCGGTGCAGGTGGGCGAGATCCATCACTTTCCGGTTCAGGCTCAGGCTCACCCTCTTGTTGAGGTTGTTCCTGCACTTCGGGTTGAAGTAGCTCTTGAAGCGAGTGTTGAAGAAATTGGGATCCAACTCTGCTTCCCGAAATCGCATTGAGGAGATCGATCATAATCTCCGTCGGATTCCCGTCCAGTCCGTCCCCATCCGCATCTACATTCTCCAGCTCCTGAAGCTGAAGCGCGGCCAATGCTTGGATTGGGTTTACGGTTGCCCCAGATCCGTGTCCAATACTCTCCGCAATTACTCGCGTAAAGACTTGATCAATCCCTTGATACATATTTCTGGACTCACTGGCAATCATATCATCAAAGTATTGATCATACTCATCCGCGCTCTTATTCACCAAATATTGATTGTAATTGTCAATCCGGCGGTTCTCCCGGATCACGTTCCCATTCTCATCTCTTGCTCGATCAAACACTTCAATATACTCTACATTCTCCGGTGATACTTCGTGCGCCTCCAAGATCTTCCCCAGCTTCGCCGAGTAGCTGCTCTCTTCGTTCTCTCCCAAAGTGATCCTGATCGCAGATAGTGCTACAATCTCACACTTCTCCATTCCATAGATCATCATCGATGTTTTGGCAAGAACCTCATCTTGAAACTCTCCCGCGCGCTTGTGAAGAAACTTGTGAATATCGATCTTTCTCCGCTGATCCTGGTATCGAATCTCTCGTTCCATTGCCATCTCAATCTAACCAAACAGATCCAAAGTTCTACCTAATCTTCCGAAAATTCCTTTAAGCCGGGGTACTTTGATAGATCAAATAAGATCGGTTAGATCATTGCAGAAGATGCAGCTCTGTTCAATGTTGTTGTTCTGACCAAAGGTTGTTTTGATCACGTAATAGGGATCGACCCCTGTTCGCGCATAGAGATCATTTGGATTAGGACACCCGAAACCGTTCGTTTGATCCGCGGTCAGGTTATTGCCGATGACGCTGTCGCACTGGAGCTGGAGCTCGCCCTCTTGGCAATCATCACAGAGGCCGCCACTGGCCGTCTTGTGAAAGCACTTCTTCGGATCTTTCTGGCAAGTTCGACAAGAGTTAAGATTCTTCTGTTGTTCATACATCTGCTTGCAATCTTTCGCCCCACACTTCTCATCACAATCTTCCCGGCGAACATCTTTAGGCCGAATCTTCATCTCTGTTAAGATGCCTTTGGAGAGATTGTCAAGTAGGAGGTTCATATATTGGACCTCATTCGAAATTGTGATCTCTTCCGAAGGTTGGGATGGGGTCGGCGTTCCTTGGAAAGGTTCCCGCCGGGCAATCTTTCGGTTAAGCCATAGATAGATCCCGAAGAGGATCGCGATCACGATCACAATCAGTAGAAAATATGGAATCATAGGATTTCTTATGAATCGTATCATTTTATTCATCAAATCAATGAATCTCTATATTGGATGGGTATAACATTTTGAACTTCCGTGTTGGGTGTTAGAAGATCTCAAGCATCGAGAGTTGCTCCAGACTTTGTGAAGAGACTGTCTGATCAATCCTCTTCGTGAAACCGATGGGGATCGATCCAAACTGGATATACGAGATGATCAAGATGATCAAGATCAAAAGGCCTACTCCTAAAACAAGCGCGCTTCCATTCCCACGATTCGCCATCATCTTTTTTATGTATAAAAACTATTTATAGATCATATAATAATCGCCTGATGGATACCGCAAGTTATCTTCGATTACGACGGGGTTGGCGACCACAGTAGTTGCGATTATAGATGAAGTATACCCAGTAAAACGGCCCTCCCACAATGGCGAACAAGATGCCGAGGAGCTTCTCCATCAATGATCCTGAGAAACCAAAGCATACAATCGAGGCAACAAGACCCGCCATACCAAGAAGAATCCAGATGGTGAGGAGGAAAGCAACCATACTATCCTTCTTGTATGAGTCAACGCCAAAGAGAATAACCGTAGTATCATCCATATCTTCATCCTCATCGTCATCATCCTCGTCCTTGATTGTCGACTTTTTGGTAGTCACATTGGCCTTGCTCTCAAACGGTTCCTTTTCCAAAGTAACGCTTGTTCCAATGATATCAACCTTATAATCCTTCTCCCGTTGCATCTTCTTTCTCTCGCCTTCCAGATAATCCATCGACTCCGCTAAGCTAAGCTTCGAATCGAGGAGTGCCGAGTTCTTGTTATCTACATTCGCTAACTCCGTTCCGTTGTAACCATCCACGTCCATCTTGATATGTATACGAGTAATATGGTAATAAAGCACTATTATATAATATATCATTATATAATATTTATGAGCGTATTGGGTATGATCGGTATGATATGGTATGATTGGTATGATATGGTATGATTGGTATGATATGGTATGCTATGGTATGATCGGTATAGTCATATGATCTCACTTGCAAAAGTTAAGATAGATATATCTCTTCGCTTGATAGATCTCATCTTCGCTCATATAAAACTTCTCAAACATCTCCTGAACACTCATCGAATTGAGTCCCGCGTTCTCCGGAAGATAATAGTAATTTGTGTGCTTGCACATCTTATGCGAAGCTATCTTGACAATCTCTCTCTTATCCAGGCTTGTAGGGCGCATATCATTGGTCGTCATTACCCGAATTACGCGAATGGACTCCGTGTCATTATAGAGCCGATATCCATTCGTCTCAAGGACTTTGTTAAAGATCAATTCGTGATGTCCCTCATAGAAATCGATGTCCGAATAGACAATCTCACCAGTTTCCTCTTTTGCCTCTTCTCCTTCGGCGGCTTTCTTCTCTTCCGCCTCAATTTCAGCAAGTTGAAGAGGCGCTTGGAAGATGTAAAGATCCTGGCTAATCGCATAATAGTTGGATGCATAACGCGGATCCTTGAATATGTGCCCATTCATCAACCGCTCGGAGCGAGAGATTACATATGCCTTCTTGTTGGAGGTCTCCATTGTGAGTGAGACAACAATCTTGCTGATCGACGATGCCGTAAAATCGATAAAGCAATCGCTCCGAATGATAAAGATGATATCATTCGCGTGATGCTGATTCGCGTGATTCATGACATCTTTTATCATAAAGACGTCTTGATAGCTGTTCTCCAAGAACCGGATCTTCTTGCACTCCTCCTCCGTCAAGTTGGCCATAAAGTCCTTCATTAAGTCCTCCTCCGCATCGCAATGATAGATATAAATAATATCAATTGCAGGGTTACGGCAATTATGCATCAGCGCAAACTTCTGAGCGTTGTTGACCATTATATCAATCTTTGCTGTTGGATCGACCTCCTTCATATACTGGATATCAATGTAGGTGGTATAGAGAACATTGAGGATCTTGTATTCCGTCGTACGGAATATAGTACCCTTCGCCTTCTTAATTTGAATCACCCTCTTCGGCTCCTCCTCTGCTTCTGCTTCTGCTTGCGCCGGCACTTCACTTGTTACAAAAGTTGCTTCTGAAGGGACTGGGACTGGGACTGGGACTGGAGCGGGAACTGGGGCTGGAGCGGGAACTGGGACCCCAGTCGCCTTCTTTTGGATACGCTCTTGATAAAATGCATCAAAGGCTGCATTGCTCTCCGGTAAGGTAGATTCTCCATCCAGATTCTTGTAGTACTCAATAAACCCATCATTCTCATACGGATGGTTTAAAGAACGGCGAACAGATAGGACATCCAAAAGAGCTGTGTAGGAGTCGAACTTCTTGTGAAGAACAAACTTGTTGTATTCGAGTAACTTCGAGAAGTTCTTGGAAAGATACTCATTCTTCCGCTGCGAAAAGTAGAAGATCCCAAGTGCTCGCTTCATCACAATATCGTGCGCCTCATCCGTCTTGATAAATCCGATCTGCGTCTGATTATAGATCTCCGTCAGCTTGGAAGAGTGCTCATAGATCCGATTGAGCAACTCATCCTCCATCCCCCGCTCCGTCACAATATAGAGCTCCATCGACTTCGACGCACACTCCTCATAGAGCTTCTCTATATCTTGAATCGAGGCCTTGTGCGTGGTTGACGAATTTGCTTCCAGATCATAGTCGATGTAAAGAAGAATATCGGAGATGGGTTCGACGTCGTCAAAGAGCATATCATCCTCCTCCAGATTTACGTCTTGATCTGTATCCGCATCTACCTCTCCCTCTATATCCCCCTCACTCACCCCATCATTTCCAAACTGATACTTTATGATCGAATGATCAATCTCTTCCATATCCTGAAGAAGGTCTCCAAACGGAGAAACCGAGCGGATATGAGAACTCTCCATCTTGAAACGTGCAACTTTGCCTGAATATCCCGTTGATTACATTTACCTATCAGATATCCTTTATCCTCTTCTATTTTATTCATCATTTCTTCCCTATTCATCATCTTTGCGGGCTTAAAGGGAATTACCTCTAAGAGTATAGAGAATCCAATATTTCCTCTCAAGGCAAAGACTACTATAGTCACGATTGAAAGAAGAACCAAACAAGGTAGATAGATAAAATGGCATCTAACACAGAGAGGCATACCAAGGAAAACAACCGCCGTAATGCAGGTTTCAAGAAGAGTGCCTATGAGCAGCTTATTCAGACCCTGGAAGATGTGAAGGCCGAGAAGATTTCCGTCCGGACGGCGATGCACAAGCTCCAGTTCCGCGATCGCCCGGAGCGTCCCTATGCCAAGGTGACCAAGATGGGTGCCGTGGCGCTCTATGGGATCACCAAGGAGCCGATTGTCCTCTATGAGGCCCACTGGAATCGTCTGATCAAGACGGTGGAGAGTGGATATCTCACGAGGTATATGGAGTACAACGCGCACCGGATCAGTCACGAGAAGAGTAGTCGTCGGCACGGGGAGGCAGAAGCGGAGGCTACTGGTGTTGCCAGTGTTCTCGCTTCCGTTCCTACCGAAGAGGTTGCTGCGGATCCTACTGCTTAAATGAGCATCATACAATCATATCAACAATATCATTTTATTACCTGATTTGGTAATAAAATGCGATAAGAGATAAGAGATAAGATATAATAGATGAAAGGAAAAGAGGTTATAGAGGAAGAGTTTGATGGGGGTTAAACCGGGTATCTTCGGTTGGATAACCTCGAGGATTGGTTCGGCATTCGATCCCATTCTTGATAAACTCTTTCCGTTGATGTACGTGACCGCAGATCGTTGCATAGATCGGGTAATAGAAGACAGGTTGAAGATTGGAATGAAAAAGTGGATTATCCGGAGAGCCTTTGTACTTGTCTGGGACAAAATCCTCCGTCAGTGCGTAATGCGTCAAGATGATCAGCTTCCTATTCTCCCGGAAATCAAACTTCTTCAGAAACCGCCGCATCGCCGTCACCGACTGATCATACAACGCCTGATACTCCCCGATCGAGAGATACCCTCCCGCCATTTTCATTTGATCCCGCTCAAAGATCTCGTTGATCCTCTTCTCCCCCGCCACCGCCTTCAGGTCCGACCATAAAGTTGATCCATAGACCGTCACACTCGGATTCCCCGGTCGCGTCGGATGGATGACTTCCAAGGCCTCATTCATCAAAAGGTAAAAGTTTGGTATGGAGATCTCCCGAAGATAGCGATTGATATCATCATACTTTGCATAGTAATACTCGTGATTTCCCGGGATCATCACCACCATTCCATAGTACTTCAGAACCTCCTCAATGAAGCGCGGCAATAAAGTGATGTGATTCCCATTGACCGTATCTCCACCAATCAACAAGATCGTGTTTTTATGAATCGGATCTTGGGGAATCTCAAAGGTGTGCCATCGGTAATCCTTCTTTACCTTCACCTCAATCTGTCGATTCGAATACGCATAGTCTAAGTGCAAATCACTCCAATAGACAATCCGATCGTAGGGGAATGATATGGTTGTTGATGGAGGGGGCGGAGGAGGTGGAGAAGAGGTAGGCACGGGTCTTGGCATATCGGATATCTGCATTATCAAGTTTTTCTCTATCCATTCCGGGGATTTTATATCCTTCTCTTCCAAAACCTTTATCCTTGGTCCACTCTTCACTCATTCATTTGATCTATCAAATAGACCTGGATAAAGAGATTTCACGAGAGAAGTGTAATACACGGGAACGATCCAAAATGGAGTTCGGCAAAATGCGGATATTTGACCTCTTTCAGCGAAGTAGTATCGAGAAGAGAGATGTTGACTTTGTCATTCACTACAACAAGTTAAAAGATCTGGTGATGAGTAACCGGTACACCGAGGCAATCTCCTACATTACCGTCTACCAATCCTACGTCTATGTAAAAGAGCTCTACAAGATCGTCCTCATCTATGGTTCGCTCCCAGCATTCCTCTATTACACTAACTACTTTGTGACCCAGGATTTGGCGGGGAAAGATGGGATAAGTTCTGGGTACTTTACCCGAATGATCTCCCGCTATCCACTTCACACAATGTTACTGAAGAGCGTAGTCAATATGGTCAATGTCGAATACTTTGAAGCACTCTTTGACTACTTCCCTCAATCGCGACCTACCTTTGCAAATCTTCTCCAAGTGATGGAACGAGGGAATGTCGATCTACTTCGCCTCTACGCTGGGAAAATTGATCATCTCCAGTTGTCACCCATTTTAATGGGCGGGGCGAGAGATGGGGGTCAGAGCCACGATGATGAAGGCATATATGAGAGTGAGCTGAAGCTGATTGAGCATTTTGATATGAAGCGCTTTGTCTACTCGCTCAAGTATGAGTGTGATGCGGAGTTTATTCATAAAGTGTCTGAAGTGGTGCGAATGATCCCTCTTCTCCGGGAGCTCGTCATTGAACGGTTGATGGATCCGGGTTCATCGGCCTTTATCTCCAAAGAGTACTTCCTGGAGAGTCTCTTCAAGTCGATCTTGGATAAAAGGTTTGAGTTCGCTGACAAAGATCAATACATCTCCAAGAACTTCTCCTTTGTTCGCTCCAACTCCTCCACCAATTCCCTCCACGATCTTATCTAATTTTGTCTATTATATACTATATAATCAACTGCAATCTTCTATATTATTACCAGTTCTGGTAATAATATAATCGTATCTATTGCATTGTATCCGTATTGAGTTATCAGAGTATATAGTGTCTAAAAGTCATCCGTCTCCTCGAAGTGATCCGTCTTCTCGCTCACATTCGCCTTCACATACTCACCCACGCGGACCTCAAAGAAGTTTGCCTTGGGACGCAGAGAGATCAGCTCCATCCAGTCAAAGGGGTTCTCGCTTCTGTAAAACTTCTCGTATCCCAGCTGAGCCATCAGGCGATCCGCCACAAACTCAATGTACTGACACATCAGATCCGATGACATTCCCAGCAAGCGCACCGGGATTGAGTCACAGATAAACTCCTTCTCAATCTCCACCGCCTCCTTAAACATCTCATAAATCTGCCTCTGGTCAATCCGGTTCTCGATCTTCGAGTACAAGAGCGTCGCAAACTCGCAATGAAGCCCCTCATCCTTGCTAATCAGCTCATTGCTGAAAGTGAGTCCCGGCATCAGACCCCGCTTCTTCAGCCAATAGATGGCACAGAAGGAACCCGAAAAGAAGACGCCCTCCACAATGGCAAAGCCCACCAAGCGTGTTGCGAAGGAGACATCGCGGTCCTCAATCCACTTCTGAGCCCACTTCGCCTTCTGCGCAACGCACGGAATCGTCTCAATCGAGTGGAGGATCTTGTGCTTCTCCTCTGGATCCTTCACATAAGTGTCGATCAGGAGCGAGTAAGTGAGGGAATGTACCGCCTCGTTGTAGATCTGGTACGAGTAGAAGTTGCGCACCTCCGGAATCTCAATCTCCCTCAGAAAACGCATCGCCAGATTCTCCATCACAATCCCATCGCTTCCTGCAAAAAACCCAATCACACTCTTGATAAAATGACGCTCATTCTCCGTCAGCTTCTCCCAATCCGTCATATCCTTCGCCAAGTCAATCTCATCGGCGCGCCAGAAAGTCGACTCCGCCTTCTTGTACATCTCAAAGATGTCGTGATGCACAATGGGGAAGAGAACATAGCGGTTCTCATTGCGCTTCAACAACATCTCTTGGGCATCCATCTCCTTTCCCTGAATCGTCAGGGGTGAAGTGGACTTGGGAGAAGAGGGAGTTGCAATAGTCTCAAAGGTGGCCATTTTGTGGAGTTGGTATTGAAATAGTACGACGCTATACGTAAAGAGTAAGATGTGCTCTCTATCTTAAAATGGGAAAATTCCTTTATCCTGGATGATGATATGGATCAAATCAGATGATGGATCATTATTCTACGCGATGTTTCTCGATAAACGTTTGAATGTCGTGCTTGACAAAGTACTCCATCTCCGCATTGATCTTCTCATCCGGCCAATCCCACCAACCGATCTTAAGCAACTCCGTGATCTGTTCTGGGGTAAACCTGTACTTGATCACTTTTGCAGGATTACCACCCACGATGGCATAATCAGGAACGTCTTTCACAATGTGGCTATTTGCGGCAATCACTGCACCGTGCCCAATCCGAACGCCGCTCATAATTGTCACGTGGCTCCCAATCCAAACATCCGATCCGATCACTACATCGCCCTTGGAGTAAGAGCCATTTAAGTTTGGATTCTCCGGGATCTGGAGGGCATTTGGGAAGGCAGCATTCCCGACGATTCCAAAGGGAAAGGATGAAACGAGATGGGTATAATGGTTACCGCCGAGATATACCTCCAAGTCATCGGCAATGGAACAGAAGTGCCCAATGATAAGATTGTAGTGCTTCTTCATCTCCGCCCATCGGCGGATCTTGACGTGCTCCATCCCATAGGTGTGACGACCTACATACATCATCTTTGGGGAGTTTATGATGTGTTCTATTACTCTATCCAAAGCTTTTGTTGATCTCTTTTGAACTTGCCTTGGCTCTTCCGAATTCAATGGTATTGATTTATCAAAATTTATATGACACTATGGTAATGTACTGTGATGCAGATCCTCGAATGGGGTTCCTATCAATCTTTCGACGGCGGGCGACTCTTACTTCCGAAGATACCAAACATCGCCTATGCAATGATTACCTCAAAACCCTCGTTCGATACAAAGCAAAACTGGGTGATCTGGAAAAGATTAGCTCCGATGCAGTCTATCTAAAACTTCCCTATATCAATGAGTGTATCTTGGAGATTCTATGTGACTCTTCTGTTCTCGAGTCCAAAGAGAACGAGGATTTTGAGATTGAGCTCTATGAAGCGGTCTTGGATCATCGCCTGAACTACGATGACTTTATCACACTCTTTGATCGATACTTTGATTATGGATTCTCCCGGGAAGGTTCAGGTGGAATACAAGAGTTCGTTCGCCCTTTCTATCGCCAAGGAAAGCGAAAGCCCGCCATTATGAAGCTGATCGTCTACCTCTTCCTCTTTCACATCTACTACTGCCAATTCTATATGTTGATGACCGAGTTCCTCGAAGTGTCCAAAGGAGATATGGAATACTATCTATATCTCTTCCTTCATAATGTAGAGAAAGAGAAGATAAGTATGCGAAAGAGGGACTTTCACTATGAATTGTTTGATACCTATATCAAAAAATTGTATTCATTGTATTACCTCTCCATCCATTACATTCAAGATGTGACTGAGGTCACCTTTCCCTTTGACATCCATAGTACACACGATCTCAAACGTAACTTTACCCAAAGGATTGTTCGTATTCCTTCTAATCCCGGTTGATCCAAAGCGGATTGATGAAGATGCGGAAGCCGTGATCGCGAACCAGGGACTCGTGAAACGAGACGTGTTCGCACGTTTCCCCTGACTGATCCTGCAATATTCCGTTATAGTGTGGAAAGTAATAAGGGGGGCCAATCTCCTTCGCCTGAGCATAGACTTGACGAAGCCGATCCATCTTGTAGATCGCCGCTCCGCCAAATGCCGAGATGACCGGAATGAGACCTTTGGTAAGCCCGAAAGGCTTCTGATACTTTTCAACATTCTCCCGATAACACTCCATACGATCTTTCCACTTCTTTGCATCTCGATCTTTGCGGAACTGTTCCCAACAGTCGTGTTCAATGAGGCCGCGCTTTCGGAGTGCCCACGTGTCATAATAGAGCTCTCTTTGATGAACCGTCTGAACGTCCCAGATACCATTGTCCGAGAAGTCAAAGATGTTGTGAAAAGTATCCGCAATATCCGTCGTATCCCCATTCACATCATCCATATCTAAGATCAAGAGGTAGTCGGATTGGCCGAATTTGGGGTTGGTTAAGGCCTCGGTCATAAGCCTATTACGGATATAGGCGAGTCGTTGAGTTCGGTAGGGAAATCGTTTATCCAGATGATTCTCCAATATAAGGGTAAGATGGTTAGGAAGGATCGTTTGTTGATAGTTAAGGAGAAGTTCCCGAGTATTGTCCGTAGAATCATTCTCATAGATAAGAATCTGATAAGTGGAAAAGTGGTCGGTTGTAATCTGTAAGATGTTTTGGAAGATGCGATCGAGGTATCTCCCTCCATTTCGAATCGCCCCAATGATGGTAATTGATTTAGAAGTGGACTCAGACATTCTAAAGAAAAAAGTGCTATATTATAGCTTTGTGCACAATCTCTTTAAGCCCGCAAAGTCAGGAAATTATCTGAGGATAGAGTATAGAAACCGAACGAATCGAGAAAGATGTACAAGTTATATCACAACAATACCTACAGGTGCCCCGTTCTGGTGCCCCAGTACGATGACTGCTGCAACTACTATATGGACCGCGGCCTTCACGTCGAGGGCAAGCTCTTTGACGATGTTGGCCTGGTCTCGCCCATTATCGGTGACATCAAGATGTCGGTCCGCTCAGAGGATTTCGAGGGATGGCTCGTCTGCAACGGCCAGGCTGTTAGCCGCACCACCTATGAGGCCCTCTATGATCTGATTGGTGACACTTTCGGTAACGGTGATGGTGTGACTACCTTTAACCTGCCCGATGCCCGTGGTCGTGTCCTGGGTAGCTCTAATGGTACCTATTGCACCGGTACCTCTGTGGGTGAGTACACTCATACCCTGACGATTCCTGAGATTCCCAGCCACACTCACGGTTCGAACACCAATGCTCCTTCCATTGGTCTTGTTCAGCGCACTGGTTCAAATACAGCTACCACATTTGATGGAAGTTCTGGTGAGCTCGATCTTATCAATGCTGCTAACTTATCAATTACTGCAACTGGTGGCAGTGGTGCCCATAACAACATTCAGCCCACTCTCTTCATTGGCAACACTTTCATCTATGGTGGTGTGAAGAATCCCCAGACCTCTTCTAACCAGCCCTGCTTTAACACCTATTACGTTGCTAACCCTTGTGGTCTTTAAATTAACAGATAATACCGTTATCATATCATTTTATTACCATACATCGTAATAAAATATTCCATATAGATAGTATACTGTTGCTTGTTCTTGACAATGCCGGTTCCAAAAAAGAGATCTCCTAATGGGCTTAAAGAGAAGATGGATAAAAAGAACAAGAGCATCAAAAGCATTTCTACTGGGAAACCAACACGTGGAAAGAATCGAGGGAATATAAAAAGTTTCCACTCTTTAAGTATAAAGGAAATTCTTGGAAGTATATCGAATACAAAGACTACGTCAAAGAGAATGGAACCAAACGCATCAAGTAGTCGTCGAGGTCGGCCTCGGAAGAGTCCTATCCCATCTGGCTCGGGATCAGGATCTGATTCTGAGAGGACCTCTGCCCCGCATTTATCAACATCCCAATCCCAATCCCAATCATCATCCAAAGAGCGTACTGGGAGAAGTAAGGGGGGTCTCGATCCGAACGAGACTTCCGAGATTATGATCGATGGTAAGCCAGCACATCTTCAACAAGTGATTATGTATTCATTGGAAGGATGCCCATATTGTGAGAAGGCCAAGAAGCTTTTGATCAACTTCAAGATCCCGTTCAATGACTTTATGGCAAAGACGAATGACATCGAGACCAAGATGAAGTATAAGGAGCTGACCGAGTCCGATACTCTCCCAATGATCTATATCAAGAATTGTGATGATCCTGCAAAGTATGCCCAGATTGGTGGTTATACCGATCTTGTTCGTTACATTATGACCCTCCAGGAGCTCCAAGAGTCGGATGTGGATATCGTTGCTCTAAAGGGTCTCCACGACATCCTTAGCACTCCCCGTAATCCAAGCCCCAATCCTGTACCCATCCCAGGTGTTACCAGTTCTTAGACGCGATGCATTTCATTTATAATCAATAACTCATACCATATTATTACCAGATTCGGTAATAATATGCTTCTTATTCACGTATATGTGTGTAATTGATGATCTATGATTCCGTCTTTTTAGGAAGAACGCCACTGGTACGTGTCTGATTGACATAGTCAATGTATCGATTGAGCTTATCCACCTCCTCATTACGACGCTGGATCGTCTTCTCCAGATCCTCAATCTTTCGTTGATTCCTCGCTTTATCCTCCTCCAGAGCCTTGATACGATCCTCTACCTTTGCATTACCGGCTGAGGGGACCTCTCCATAAAATCCGCCCTTGTTGTCCGCACATAAGGTGCAATCGGCATCCGTTGTGCACTCAGCACCCTCGCCCTTGACGCACTTTCCTTGGGAACATCCCTTCTTGCACTGAATGGCACTCTTCTCCTCTTCACTGATGTTGTCCCAATTAAGGATGTAGAAGTTCCCATCGGAGAACTTCGTATATAGTTGAGATCCATAGGTGTAAATGGTGTATAAAAGGAAGATGATAAAGAGACCCACCGCTAAGACCATCATCATTGTCCCAAATCCACCAGATGATGCGGATTGACCTTGAGGCGTTGATGGGGTCTGAGGCATCTTATTGGGAAGATTGTATGTGTTACTATTACCATTCTCATATAGGTTATTAGGGCGTCGGTTATTGAGACGCCTGTTGTTCGACCGCATCTGATATGGATTGGGTTGGTTCATTCGGAACTTCTTGACTACTATATAAGATGATTATATTTTAGGCTTTGCCCGTGCCTGGTTAAAGAGATTTTACGTGGTTCGGTATGTTCTTGGATTCAATGACGGTACTTTCGGAAAACGTCGTACTGGTTGAACGGGTCTCATTGGTTTTATAGGTTCATTAGGTTGTTCCTTTTTATAACTCACCACTGTACTATTCTGAGGTCCATTCACTACTGTACTATTCTGAGATCCATTCACTGATGTACTATTCCGAGGTCCATTCACTACTGTACCATTCAGAGGTCCATTCACTACTGTACTATTCTGAGGTCCATTCACTACTGTACCATTCAGAGGTCCATTCACTGCGGATCTATTTCTGGTAGCATTCACCGGACTGCGATTATTATTTCTGCCTGCAAGATTGGATAGAGACACAGAGGGCCGAAGAGCATGAATCAGACCCCTGCACTCTGCACTATTTGCGGACTGTTGGATGACCTCACTTACCTGCTCACACGTCATTGGCAAATCATTCGTTTGATAGATCGAATAGACACTCATCAACATCATCCTCCGACCATTGCATACAAAACCATTCACTTTGTTCATTGAAACCCGCACTTTCTTCATAAGATCTTGGTAAATGCTTAAGACGGCGTTTCGCATATCAGGATACTGCTCACAATTCAATGTAAAGATATGATCCAATGCAAATACACTATCTAATGTAGGCTTATGACTCTTTCCATAGTTTAAGTAGATTGTGTTGATTCGGTTCTCTTTCAAACGTTTCTTTAAGTCACTATTGGGGACAAGAACCACGATAAAGGTTACCAATGTTTTGATAAAATTGGTTCGAATCTCATCAGGAACCGATCCAATCATCTCTTTGTATTCCGACAAAAGTCGAGAGATAAGAGCGAGTTGATGGAAAGAGAGATACGGAGTAAGCCTTGCAATCTGCGTGATATCATCTATCTCAAAGAGAATCTCATCCTTGCCCTTCGTAAACTTCATATGCGTGGGTGAGCTACGATTGTTAGGGGTACTTGTACTATTGCCATTTAAAAATACATTTACTTTTCGTTGGTTTTCACGACCTGTCACCCGTTGAGCTACACTGAAAAGTGCGCCCACAACCGGCATTTGAGCAACTTTCGAGTGTTCTACAAAGTATTGTACCAAACGAATCAATGGTTCCGCATTCGCCTGATTCTTCATCTTCATCTGCCTTACACGATTCTTATCAAATGGAATGGACCTCTTTCCACTCCTCTCAACTTGCGATACCATATTCTGTCGATAGTTTACAGGTAGTTCCAGCATATCCTTCATAAAATGTTGATTGGTGATCTTGTTATCTTGCAGGTTTGATGGAATCTGATATGCCTCTCGAACTTTATTCCCCAGCTCATTCTCAAAGTTACGAATCGCTGATTTTGGCGGGCCTCTTGCATTATACGCGTCGGCGATTGGCACAAAGAGAGGTAGATCATAATGATCTCGACGGTAGATATCCGATAACTTCTTAAATCCAATGACTCTCCGTAGGTCTCTCTCCGGGATACCTAAGGTAGAGCACGACTGGTTATAATCCATCAAAAAGGCATAGAGACGACGATAGGTAACTCGTGATGATGATGTTCGAACCATTGTGATAAAGTTTTTATAAGCCCCTGAATACCAAAAGGTATCCGTCGTCGGGTAAGCATAAAGAAATGAGAGAACAAAGATGATCTTGGAGTACCTCTCTTGAGCTGCGTCAGATTGGGAATGCGGTTGGCTGGAGTTTTGAGTGAGTTCAATGAGCTTTGTTGATAAGAAGTTGTAAAAAATACGCATCAGTTGAAAGCGATCTTGGGTATAATGTTGTTTAAATGCCTTTGACATTGAATAAAGATACCCAATGGTAGATACTACTATTTCCGCTTTCAATGATTCATTCAACCATTCACTTCCCGTATTTGGACTGAAGTTACCAAAATTGGCAATGTTTGATCTCGCCTTATTCATCGCCTTTTCACCTTCACGATTTGCAGAAAGAAGGCCATCTATAATCGATGAGATCGTGATTGATGGTACCTGATTCATATAACCATTTCCATTCATCTTTAAAACCTCACCTCGAAGACTCTTCAGTTGTTCAAAGGAGTAGAATGGACACCACTGAGCCATCTCTCCAATCAAGTCAAGAGGCAATATGACAAATTGATTCGCCTTGTGAAACGTGATTCGATTGTTGGCAAAGTCACCCTCGACCTGACGCGTCTCCTGACCACACGTTCCATGAACCAAATAGTAGATAATTGCAATCTTAAGTGGTGCTCTCTCAGGGGTTGAAAAGAGAGGTGACTCTTTGAGCGAGCGAAAGTAAGCCGATTCTACATAGTCAATCCATGCATCTCCATTCATTCGTCCCATTACATTTGCCCTCTTCGAGTTTGCCAAACGATTCCGGTTCACCTCTCCACACGTAAAATGGAACGCAGTTACGGCATTCATACTCATTCTTGATACATAGAATTATGCTAATACTATATATCTATTCGATTATTTATGGTTTATTCATTATGGTTTAAGTACATGATAAATCAATCATCCCCATCACTCTCTCCATCACACCTACCTGCATTTCCACCTGCGCTCTCCTGAAGCATCCTTTGGCACTCTTCTACAGAGAGTTTTGCAGTTGCTGAACCAGAAGATGTTGGTGATGGTGGGATCTCTTGTTCAATTGCCTCTGCTACACCTTCTCCCACACCATCTGCCACATACTGTTCTGTATAAGTAAGCTCATCCGGTTTTGCAAACATCTCTAAGCTTACCTTCTCCCCATACTTCTTTAAGATGTTCTTCTCTACCTTTTCCAAGTTCTTCACAATCTTAAAGGGGACCTGCGCCTTACAAAAGGTCTTAAAGATCTTCACATAGATCGCAAGATCCGTGCGATTGCTTAAGATATAGAGATGCTGCACATACTTGGTCGAGTACTCCATAATCCTCTTATAGAAGTTCGCCTGCTTAAAGAGATTATCGACGTTAAAGGTCGATCCGTCGCACTGGACAAGATCCAATAAGATGATCACCTTCTGCTTGTCCCGCTTCGCCTTGTATAGCACTTGCGTAATCGATGACTTGTAATACTCAAAGGTCTCATCCGTGTGGTCATCCGACTTAATCCGGATATAGACAAAGGGAAAATGCTCTACATTGAATGCGCCAAACATCTTTGCTTTTGTTTCTCTTTCTTCTCTTCGATCTATCTTCTCCCGGATAATAATCGGATCGATGTAACGCGATCAAACTTAGATCTTTTTATAGATGCTTATATTATATATGATATATTGACAAACTTGATCTATCCAAGGAATGAGTGCAATGGATGGAATGAGTGCAATGGAAGGAATGAGTGCAATGGAAGGAAGTGCTGGAATGGCACCCAAATACGCCTACGTCTTGATGACCCGACGCGTCTCCGATATTCCGCTTCGGCTTATCTCCCAAATGGTTGACCTCCCCATCTACGCCAACTATGACTTCTTTGTTGTCAGTGATGATAATACCCAAGATATCAATGAGTTCGCCCGCAAATATCCTCGCATCAGCTTTGTTCAAGTCAAAGATTCCGTTTGCGAAACGACTGGATACATTAAGATGAACTATTCAATCCCAAAGACTCCCACATCTTGGGACAAGTCCTTCTACTTCTTTACCTTTGTCAAACCCGACTATCACTTCGTCTGGTTTATCGAAGATGATGTCTTTGTTCCTAATGCCGATGCCATCTGGAACATCGATCAGAAGTACGCGATGGATGGAGATATGAATGAAGAGACGGCGAAAGATCTTCTCGTCCGACTTAACAACCGCAATGATGACCCAAACAATTCCAAGTGGATCTGGCACGTTGCCAAGGGAAAGATCGATCTTCCTTGGTTCCAAGGCTTCCTTCCCGCCTGCCGTGTTTCTCGGCGTCTCCTCTTCAAGATCCGCGACTATGTCAAGGGTGAGTTTAAGAGCGTCCTCCCTGTACCGGAGGTCAAGAAGATGGGCCCTCAGCCCATCTTTATCCAGAGCCCTGTTTCTGCTCCCACTCCTGATGGGAAGCGTACCCTCTTCTTCCTTGAGATTATGATCAATACCATCTGTATGCAGAGCGGATTCAATTGCGATACGATACCCGAACTCATTACCATCCAATACCGGATGGATTGGAAGTATGGAAATATCGTGAAGAACCAACTCTATCACCCTATCAAGAACTATGAAGTTCAAAAGGGATTCTATGAACTCTTCAATAAGACCAAGATCTGATTGGAGATTGGAGGAAATCTCTTTACAAGGACGACTTTAGTGATCAATCTGCTCAAGGCACAACCGAAGAGCTAAGATTGACTGTAGGTCCGAGACAGATCATCATATGATTTACTGGATCATATGATATGTAGATCATAGCAAATAAGCAAACTACGTTTACTTGTCCACAGAGATATAGTTGTTATACTTGCTCGGTTGATTGAGCATATTAAACCGGAAGACAAGGAAGTGGTCCTCACCCCTGAAGTCGAAAGGCGTACCATCCGGATTGACAAACTCAATATCAATGTAGGGAAGGCGGCCAAGAGGTGGGTTGAAGTTCTTCGTCACGCCGTCCACCGGGATCGTTCCCTGATTGATAATCGTGCAAGGATTCGTATTGAGCTGAATAA
>JACCDW010996276.1_pt1 | contig 18140 bp, 19 predicted proteins | sample 7449781 | NCBI WGS metagenome assembly JACCDW01 (sample SAMN15323449, study PRJNA562643) | freshwater metagenome | isolation source: river surface water | place: USA:Blue River Watershed | collected 2017-08-18
TTATTAGTATTATTAGTATTATTAGTATTATTAGTATTATTAGTATTATTAGTATTATTAGTATTATTAGTATTATTAGTATTATTAGTATTATTAGTATTATTAGTATTATGTGTTAGTTGTTCTGGTACACTTTTAATATATTTAATTATTTTTAATATTTCATCAAAAGGATCTTTAATAGTAAGTGTTTTTCCATCTGTTATAATAGATGGTGATACTAATAACATTTCTAATATTTTAATAATTATTGGTGATATTGGAACATTATCGTTATTCATATAAACATTTTTATAATCAGAATGTTTATTAGTTGAATAATCACGTTTTTTAATTAATATATTACCATTTATATCAATTTCTATACACTTTTCTTTTGTTAAATAGCCATGTGAAAATGATAAAATTTTTTTTAAAACAATATCATTATTATTCATATTACATTAATATTATATTTTTTTATAAATAAAAACGTTAAAATATTTTATTATGCATTATATATAATAGTATATGAGTATTAGTTTATGTAGTTTAATTATTTTAAATAAGTTTGTAACAAGTATTAAAGAGACTGAACGAAATATTATTTTACATGATGTTCCTAATTTAACTGTTGGTGGTAATAGACAAATATATATATCTAATGTTATCAGTAAAACTAATCCAGCAGATATAAACATTTTTGTTTTAAATAATGATTGTTCTGATGAATTAAATTTAGGAACTTATAATAATATAACTATAATTGATAATGATTTACCTTATTTTTATATTGTTACACCAAATAGTATAGAATGTGATGATAAAACAATTATATATATTTCATATTTAATTAATAATAAAGATAAAGTTAGTATTATTAGTAATGATGATTATACACGAGATCAGCATGAAAGAATTGCTGTTGATTTACAAGTATATTATGATTTAGGTCTTAAAGAAAAAATTATAAAAAATGGTTTACATTTATCTAAAAATAGTATAACAAGAATACCACAAGTATCACATATATATACTTCATTTGATGAATTTATACGTAATAATGAAAGAATACAATTTTATTATAATGAAAATCCACAAAATAATAATTTAAAACAACCACTCGCTTTAAATGATATCAAAAATTTAGGATTAACAGATAAACACGGTAATTATTTTAATGAATATGGTGAATATATTATTGGAAATAATGCTAAATATAATACTAGAGATCATGTAGTAGACAATACTAGAGTTCGTCCTAGAAATCATACAGTAGATAATACATTAAATAATACTAGAGCTTATGCTAGATATGATACAGTAGCACATGCTAAAGATAATACAGTAGATAATACAGTAGCTCATGCTGAAAATAAGTTTCATACTACAGTTAATGCTGGAAATATGTTTTATCCTGGAAATAAGTATCATACTACAGTTAATGCTGGAAATATGTTTTATCCTGGAAATAAGTTTCATACTAGAGTTAAAGATAATAAAGACCATGATGAAACTATGCGCCATAAATATTTAAAATATAAAAATAAATATATTGCACTAAAAAACTTATACATAAAGAAAACTATTTAAAAACATATTAATATTATATATTAGGTGTCAGGTTGGCCGAGTGGTCCAAGGCGGCAGGCTTAAGATCTGCTAGTGATATCACTGCGTGGGTTCAAACCCCACACCTGACATACTAAAAAAATCTATATATTGTACATATATAGAGATTTTTCTAGTACTTATATAAATTTTCTTTATAATAAAAAATGAAAAATATTATCAATAATTTGTAATACTATTATATTATGAAAACTGAAACAGTATATTTTTCAAATTTAGGAATTTCAATAGATTATATTATTGGTCAAAATGCTAGTGAAAATTTTGATATTATTGATAAAGCAAATAGTAGTGATTTATGGTTTCATGCAAAAGATTATTCATCTGCACATGTTATTGCTTCAAATATAGACAAAATTAATAAAAAAAATTTAAAATATATAATCAAAAGAGGAGGTTTACTTTGTAAACAATACACAAATAAAATTAAATCAATGAAAAATGTTGAAGTAATATGGACTGATATTAATAATGTTTCAAAAACTGAAACACTTGGTACAGTTAATACACATAATACTAAAACAATTATTATTTAATTATTTTTTTATATATTTTAAAAAAAAAGTATAAAAATTTTAAAATTATTATATTTTCTAAAATATAATATATAATGTCTGGTAACAGCAATGGTGATAATGATGATAACGAAATTAATTCTATTAATGGTGATGAAAATAATACTACTAATAACACTAATAATGGGAATGGGGTTGATGATGGGTCTAATAACACTAATAACACTAATGATACTACCAATAATACCTCTGATGATGCACAAGAAACTAATTCTAATAGATCCAATAGTCCAATTACAACATTTGATTTAGACGAAACAATTGATAATACATTTACTACTATAACTAATCAACAAGGAACAACTGAAGAAGGATCTAATAAAACAAAAACTACTTTTACAACAAAAGATTTATCAAATAATGTTGTTATTGATGAAGATTTAGAGCAAGATATTGAAGTATATGATGAATCAGAATCTTCTTTAATTGTTGATGAAATTAAATTATATGCTGAAAAAATTAAATGTACTGAATTTCAAGGTAAAGGTACAATTGATGATTATTCACAATTATTTATAGCAGCTTCTAAAATAGCTAATGAAACTAAACAAATTGAATTAGATGTTGATGTAGATGGTTTTAATGATTTTGCTAGTGCAGCAGATGAATTAAGTGCTTTATTTAATGGTTTTATTGTAAAATTACAAAATGTAAATATTATTAATGATAGCCGTTTTTTAGCATCAATATTAAACGCATTAAAAAGAATTGATAATCTTTCAAATGTGTTTGGTAAATTTAAAGAAACTATTATGGCTACTTCAACTATTAAAATACCCAAATCTGCACATGATACAGCTGTACAAATACAAAATGTTATGGGTGAATTAAATTGTGCTATGAAATATATTAGTCATTTTGTAGCACCCACCGAAATTGTTCCTAATAATGCACAACTTGATAATGAAGATATTACTATTATTGATCAAGCAATTGATACAATTGAACATTGGAATTTATTAAGTGAACAAGGTGTTTCAATTGCATTAAATAATAATACTGATATTCAATATATTAAACAAGCAAATACTGAATTAAAAACTAAAAGCAACGTATTAAAAGGTGCAGTTATTTCATTAAAAGAAAAATTCGCTTTTTACAATATTACACGTTAATTAAATTATAATATCAATCGTTAATTAAATTAATTTTTTTAATAACCATTAAGTCCAATAACTATTTTATTATTTTTAATAATAAAATCAGTATTGATATTTAATTCATTAAATTGTTTTTTTATAATCTCATCAATAAGATTATCTGACAAATTATCTAGTGCTAATATATTACATTCATTTTTTTTAATTATATTAGAAATTAAATCATATTCTAACTTTTCATTTAATAATTTTCCATAGAATATTTTAATATTCTTTTTACCAAAAACTACCTTTGAATAAGATAATTTCATATCTGAATTTTCAATTGTTAAAAATTTAGTTTTCTTAACATAGCATTCTTTTTTATTTGTTTTTTCATAAATATAATTTACAGGTGAAACAATTATAATATCATTACATACGAGTAATACATGTTTATCAGTACTTTGATAAGGATAATCAAATGAAACAATGAATCCTTTACCTGAATGGTAAATTAAGCCATCTAAATTATTTTCATCTATTTTATTACTAATATTAATAACATGTTTACTGTTCATATTTTTGTTCATGTTGTTCATAATTGAAGTGTTCATATTGTTTATAATAGAAGTGTTCATATTGTTTATAATAGAAGTGTTCATATTGTTCATAATAGAAGTGTTTATTTGTTAACTGGTCGATTCTTGGGTTTTTATTTTATATATAGCATAATTAATAATATAAAATAATTATTTTTCAATTTTTTTTCTATTATGATATAATGGTAAATAATGTGTATATTATTATAATATGTTGTTTTATACTCATGTTATTATTTAAAAATGAACTATTTTCAAATACTAGTCATGTTAATATTGGTGACACTAGTAAATGTATAAATGAAGAAGAAACATGGTGTAAAAAATGTGAACAAAATACAAATGCTGTATGTACAAACAAAAAATGTAATGTAAAAGAAAATAAATATGAATATAACTGTCGTAAAATTTAATATTAATAAACTAATAAACTAATAAAATATAATATTGTATTTTATTATTTATTACCAAAATTTAAAATAATATAAAAAGCTAAAATATCCTTTTTTTTGTTCAGGTTCTTTTAATTCAGTTTCTTTTAATTCAGGTTCTTTTAACTCTGTTTTAACTACTTTATTTGAATCATGTTCTGGTTCTTCTTTTAATTCTATTTTAACTAATTTTTCTTGTTCATCTTCTTTTTCTAATTTAACATTTAATAATTCAGATTTTTGTTCATGTACTTGTTCTAATTTATTTTCTTGTTTAGGTTCAGTTACTGGTACTTGTTCTTGTTTAGGTTCAGTTACTGGTACTTGTTCAGGTTCAGTTACTGTTACTTGTTCAGGTTCAGTTACTGTTACTTGTTCTAATTTATTTTTTTGTTCAGTTGCTTGTACTTGTTCTTGTTTAGGTTCAGTTACTGGTACTTGTTCAGGTTCAGTTACTGGTACTTGTTCTTGTTTAGGTTCAGTTACTGGTACTTGTTCAGGTTCAGTTACTGTTACTTGTTCAGGTTCAGGTTCAGTTGCTTGTTCAGTTGCTTGTTCAGTTGCTTGTTCAGTTGCTTGTTCAGTTGCTTGTTCAGTTGCTTGTTCAGTTGCTTGTTCAGTTGCTTGTTCAGGTTCAGTTACTGGTACTTGTTCTGATTTATTTTCTTGTTCAGTTACTTTTTCTTCATTATTACTAAAAAATTTACTAAATTTACTAGTTTTTCTTGGCATTATTATTATTACAATATATATTTTTATATATGTTTTACTATTTTTTATATATATTTTACTATTTATAGTTAAACATAATTTTTATAGTTTAAATTTATTTTATTTTTTATTTTAAATTTATTTTAAAATTTAATAAAAAATATTTTCAAATATATTATAATGAATAAAGTCGCTTTATTAATAAGGGATTATGAAAATAAAAACTTAAAATCAACAAAGTTATATAATTTTATTAAGATGATTACTAATATATTAAAAAATCAAAATATTGTTTTAGAATTATATATACATACATGGAAATATAATAATGAAGAAAATTGGAGAAAATTTTCCAAAAAAGAAATAACAGAAACATATATAAATAATTATTTTATTGATTTTAATGTAAAAAAAATAATAATTGAAGAAAATAAAATTAATAATGAAAATTTTAATTCATGGTATGGACAATATATGATAATTAAACAAATTAATCCAGATTATTTATTTTTAATAAATACATCTTTTGATTTAAATGAAAATTTAAATGATATAATAATTCAAGTATTAAATTTAATAAAACAAAAAACAGTAAAAAAAATATATTTTACAAAATCAAAATGTTATGAAGGAATAAATAATTGTTATTATGGTGATTATAATTCAATGTATAATTTAATTAATAATTTTTATAATAATTATAATGAAATACTTAATAAATATAAAGAAACAGCATATGAATTAATATTATGGAAAGAATCAAAAAAAATAGATAGTTATGAAATTTGTTAATTTTTTATAAAAAACTAAAAATATCCTCAACCATTTGCGCGGTTAAACGTAAATCATTATTTTCTTCGGATTTTTTAGATAAACAATATAAAACTTCTAATTTTTTGCTAGTTTTGGGCCTAACATTATTTATATATGTTTTTGTATATGAAATTCCCGTTTGACTAATCAAATGAAATCCCATTGGAAAATATATTGTAATATTTTGCACTGACTTTTTACGTAGTAATATTCCTTCAACTTCTTCATTTGGATAATGTCTTAATGTGAAAATATATTTTTCCCCCTGAATTAAATCATCATAAGGGATTGAATTAATTGGCGTGTAATCCATCTTATCAATTATTGATTATTGATTATTGATTATTGATTATTGATTACTGATTTTTATTATATTTAATTATTATAATAATTTATATAAATTTAAAATTTCAATTTTTTTATATAAATTATTATAATAATGAAATATGCATTTGTATTAATACACTTTGGTTCAAATCCAGTATATTTTGAATATGAACTATACAGTGTTTTTATGATTAGGTCTATTTGTAATTATGACTTTATTTACATGTATAGTAAATCAGATACTCCATCTAAATTTGTAGAAGTTATGAAAAAATTTAATGTTAAAACAGTTGAGTATGATGATTCAGATATTAATAAAAAAATAGATAATTTTAAATCAGTATATAAACATTTTAATACATTTAAAACATGTGCATTTTTTTATGCAAACATGTTAACAGAATATGATAAAGTATGTGTAATTGAATCTGATCAAGTTTATAAAAAAGGTTTTGAAAAAGTATTTGAAATAGACGGACCTGCTATATTATATTATAATCAACCAACTTCAGATTATGATAAAAATAATAAAATATTAATTGATAAAAAATTTATAATAAATGAATGTAATAAAAATAGTCATGCTAATGGTGGTATTTTAGTTTTTAAACCAGATAAAAAAATAATAGATACATATATAAAAAATATAGATATTATTGCTGAAAAAAACTGTTCATATCCAAATGAAACATTATTTTTATACACAAATAATATTATATATAATGTACCATTTCGTTATAATGCAAGTCACTACATGTTTGAAAGAAAATATAGTAATGAAATCTTTAATTATCATTTTAATAGTACAATTTATAAACCATTAAATAATATAAAAGATAATTATAAATTAGATAAAAAATTTAAAATTAGAAATGAAGTTGTTGATTTTTTTAGAAATAATTTTTATAATAAATATCATAAACGTGTTGATGAATTAATGAAATATGTTTCATCCTAAAATATTTTATAATATATTATAAAATGGATAATGTTGAATTTTCTACAAATTTTAGTATTATAGTTCAAATAATAACAGGACTTGTTAGTATGCAAGGTATATTTATAAAATTACCAAAAAAACATATAGTATTAAATGAAATATTATTAGTAGAAACATTAGTTCAATGTGTTGAATTATTTTTTTATATTTATTTTTTAAGAGCAATGGCTTCTACAAATTTACAAAATATGGGATCAATAAGATATTTTGATTGGGCTATAACAACACCAACAATGTTATTAACAACTATTGTATATTTTAAATACCAAGAATATATTGAAAAAAATGTAGATAAAACTTTGACTTTTTGGGATTTTGTAAAAGAAAATAAAAAAAATATTATTATTATTTTTGTATCTAATTTTTTAATGTTATTGTTTGGATATTTAGGTGAAAAAAATATTATAGATATGACAAGCTCATTGTTATATGGATTTATATTTTTTGGAATAACATTTAATAATATTTATAAAAATTATGCTTTAAAATCATCATCTTCAATAAAAATATTTTATTTTATTTTAAGTATTTGGGGTTTATATGGTGTTGCTGCTTTATTAAATCCATATCAAAAAAATAATATGTTTAATATTCTTGATATATTTGCAAAGAATTTTTTTGGTTTATATTTATATTATATTGCAAACAATATAAGTTTAACAAATACTAAATAAATTATTTTTTAAGTAATGAATTATATAGTTCTTTTTGTTCTGCTATTGTTTTATTAAATAAATCTTTATTTTTTTTTATATTTTTAGATAATGTTTTTTTTGCTGTATTAAATGTTAAATCTACATTTTTTGTTATTGGTGCACCATATAAATCATTAAATCTATCACTTCTTTCTTTTGTCATTTGATTTTGTAAATCTAAATCACGTACCAATGAATCTAATATTTTTTTACTTTTAGCTTCTATTTCCATTCTTTCAGGTAAACATGGATTTGTGTCAAAAACTATTTCAGCATCTTTTAATCTCCATATTTCTCTGATTTTTTCATAATAATATTTTTTTATACATCCTAATGAATATAATATATTAACAGCTTCATCAAAATCATCAATTGTAATTTCATTTTCATTTTCAAATTGACTTTTTTCTGATTTTGTTTTAGTTGTCATTGTAATTTTATGACCTTCATCTCTAACTCTAATATATGTAGAACTATCTTTTGATAAAGGATGTATAAACACAATAATTTTAAAAATAAATTGACCTAATTTTTTTGCTCCTTTTTTTTTAATTTCTGATATAATATGTTTTTTATCATAATTTAAAAATTCATATTCGTATTCAACTGACATTATATTATATAATATTATATTAAATTAAATATAATTAAATAAAATTTTTATATTTAATTAAACATTTATTACAAGTTATAGTTTTACTACATACTAGTTCTATTTTTTTTGATGCAAAGTCTTGAACACATGTTTGAATTAAATCCAACATATTAATTTGATAACATTCATAATTAAGTTCTTCAGTAGGTTTTTCACTATAAATTTTAAATTTACAAATTATATTATTATTGTTATCATAATAAATAATTGTATCAGATAAACTAAAATCTATTTTTACATTAAGATTAATATTAATAGGTAAATTCATTTTATTTTTCATTTTACATATTTCACATTTTCTAAAAATATTAACATTATTTTGTTCAATTAATCTTTGCAAATATATTTTAGCATCATTTAATAATTGCTCTGTTGTTGGATTTTTAAAATATTGACATCCGTTTTTATTTTTATGAACAAAACTTTGAAAATTTTTATCACCTTTTCTTAGTATTAAATCTGATTCACATCCAATACATTTATATTTATTTGATTTTTCTACAAAAACAATATTTTCATATTTATTTGTCTCTTTATTTATTACACCGAGTATATAATTCATAATATAAAATTATAAATTTGTTTTATATAGTTTATAAAACTAAAAATTATTTAAATAAAATTTAATGAACATATGATTCATCAAACATGTTATCATTTGATATATTATCTATTTTTCTAAATAATTTGTAAAAAGTACTTGAATCTTCTGCTTTTGTAAAAGTAAAATCATCATAAAATTTATCAAGTAATTTATCGTCTAATGTATTAACAATCCATAATGATGGATATGAATATGTGTTTGGTGATTTAGTTTCTTGAAAACATCTGAAACAAATAATAAAATATTTTCTAAAATCATCAAATTTTCTAACAAAGCCTTTTAGTAAATTTTTTGCTACAAATTCAGGTGCTCCATCTTTATCAGATGACCATTTATATGTTCCATATAATAATTTAAAATTATGTTGTGATACTAATTCTTCAAATTTATCATATTCACCACTAAAAAATGCACGTTTAATATCTTCCATATTTGTAATTGTTTCAAATTTAGGAACAGGATCTTCATATGTTTCTTCTTTTTCTTCTTCATCTTTTACTTCTTTTACCTCTTTTACTTGTACTGGTTTTACTTCTTTTACTTCTTTTACAAGTACTGGAACAGGTGGTACCATACTTTTTAATCTTTTATTTTCTTGTTGTAATAATTGAAATTGTTGTTCAGGAGTTTCATCAGTAAATGTAATTAATTCTCCAATATCAGAAATATTTTTTGATTTTAGTGAATTATAAATAGATTCATTTTGTTTTCTAATACCATTGATTTTATTATCCATAATTAGTATTATTTTAAGTATAATATAAATATAAATCAATTTTTTTTCTTATAAATTAGTTTTATTAAATTCTAATATAATATTAGAATGTTAAGTAATTATACTATGACCGGAATAACTGGAATAACTACTAGTGGAATTTCTTCTGGTGGTTTTATGGCACAACAACTACATATTGCACTCAGTACTATTATTAGTGGAATTGCTATTTTTGCTGCAGGTCCATATATGTGTGCATTAGGTAATCTATTTACAGCAGAAACACAATGTATGCATAATATTATTGAACCAAATATTAATATGTTAGTTGATATTACAAATACATATGCACTTGATAAATTAATTGATAATCCAAAAAATTTATATGATGATAAAGTATTTATTTTTAGTGGTAGATTAGATTCAGTTGTATCACCATCTGTTGTTTATAAAGTTAATGATTATTATTCACATTATATTCTTAATTCAAATATATATTTATCATTTAATCAAATGGCTGAACATTGTCAACCAACTTTAAACTATGGTGAAATATGTTCTAATTTATCATCTCCATATATTGGTAATTGTAATTATGATGGTGCAGGTGAAGCATTAAAATATTTATTAAATGTAACAAAAAAAGGTTTATATAATCAAAATAATTTATATTCATTTGATCAAACAAAGTATTTTACTAAAAATAGTAAATCAATCAATGATATTGGATATATTTATATTCCAGATAATTGTAAATATAATAAATGTCATCTACATATTTCATTTCATGGATGTTTACAAAATATACAATTTATTGGTAATCAATATGCAATATATTCAGGTTACAACGAATGGGCTGAAACTAATAATATTATTATTCTATATCCATATGTTAAACCATTACCAGATATTAATCCAAATGGCTGTTGGGACTGGTGGGGATATACTAATGAATATTATGCCACAAAAAACAGCGAACAAATTCAATTTATACATAATATAATAAATTCTTTTATTATATAAAATTAGTTTTCAAGTGTATAAACAATATTATAAAACTATATAAGAATATAATTTATATTGTTTATATAATGAATAATATTAAAAATAATCTGGATAATCATATATGTAATATATGCAATAAAATATATTCAAGTTACAAGTCACTATGGAATCACAATAAAGAATTTCATAAAAATAAAAACAATGAGTTTAACATTGTTAATACAAATGTTAAAATTATTAAATCATTAACATGTGAATTATGTAATAAAATATTTAATAATAGACCTGCTAAATCTATTCACAAAAAAAAATGTGCAGAAAAATGTAAATTAGAAAAAGCTACTATAATAAAAAAACAACAACAATTAGAAGAAAATAATAAAATAAAACAATTAGAAGAAAATAATAAAATAAAACAATTAGAAGAAAAAAATAAAGTTTTAGAAGAAACAATTAAAGAATTAAAAAACCAACCATCAATTAATAATCAATTAATAAATTTATTAGTTGATAAAACAAAAACAATTGATGACCTTAAAACTAAAATAGATGAAAATAAACCTAATAATAACATACAACCAATACAAACTTTAAAATTAAATAATATTGATATTATTTCAAGATGTGAAGATAATTATATAAATGCTACTCAACTTTGTCAAGCTGGTGGTAAACAATTTGCTGATTGGTATTTACTTGAATCTACAAAAAAATTAATTAATGAAGCAGAAATTAATATGAAAATTAATATATCACAATTAATTGATATTAAAAAGGGAAATGATAATGGATGTTCTCAAGAAATATGGATTCACCCTGATTTAGCTATTCAACTAGCTCAATGGTTTTCAGTTCAATTTGCACTACAAGTTAGTAAATGGATTCGTACATTATCTACTGGTGATATTCAACTATTAGAAAATAAAAATAAGGAAATTAAAATAAAAGATAATAAAATTAAATTATTACAAGATTTATATATTAAAAAACAACAAAGAAAAGAGTATCCTGAAAGAAATGTAATTTATATATTAACTACTGAAGATAACAAAAATAAAAATATATATATTATAGGAAAAGCTACTAAATTAAAAAATCGTTTAAGTACTTATAATAAAACAGCAGAACATGAAGTTGTTTATTATAAAAGTTGTAAATCAGAAGAAGATATGAATGTTATAGAATTAATGGTTATTAATAAATTAAAAGATTATAAAGAAAAAGCAAACCGTGATAGATTTATATTACCAATAAACAAAAATATTAAATTTTTTACTGATATTATTGATAAATCTATTGAATTTTATTTATAAAATAATTTATTAAAAATATTTTTGGTGTATTCAGATCCGGCTCTCTCTCTCCGGCTATATAAATCATGTATCCATGAAATCATGGATAATCCATTTTATTAAAAACTATATAAGAATATAATATCTAAGTTATTTATATAATGATTAATATAAAACCACACATGGATAATCATGTATGTACTATATGTAATAAAATATATTCTAGTTATAAATCTTTATGGAATCACAACAAAGATTTCCATAAAAATAATGTAACTAAAATAGTACCTTCTGGTACTAAAATGATAAATAATGACACTAAAATGATAAATAATGACACTAAAAATACATTAAATGACACTAATATGATAATTAATGACATTAAAAAAATAGAATGTAAATTTTGTTATAAAACATTTAATTTTAGACAAAATAAATATCAACATGAAAAAACATGTAAAATGAAAGATGTACACAATAATAAAATACCAATTATAGATAACAATAAAATAGAACAATTAGAAGAAAAAAATAAAGTATTAGAAGAAACAATTAATGAATTGAAAGACCAGTTTGCATTAATATTAAAAGAAAAAGGAAAAATTCATCATAAAACATTACAAAAAATTAATAATCAATTAAACAATATTAACAATGGTAGTATAAATAATGGTCAAATAATAAATAATACATTTGTAAAATTTGGCGATGTAGATTATCAACGAATATTAAATAATAAACAAGTGAAACATATATTAAATCAACAGTTTATGTCATTAGAAGAATCTATTAAACTAATACATTTTAATAAAGATTTACCAGAATATAATAATGTATTTATAACTAATATGAGAGATGATATTGGATATATTTTTAATGGAACTGAATTTATTTCAGTAAAAAAAAATGAGATGTTAAATGAACTTATTGATTCTCATGTAAAAGAAATAAATTTATCATTAGAAAAACATAAGAATAATTTAAATGAAAAATATGTAACTAGATTAGAAAAGTTTTTAGACATGCTAAATGACGATGATACAAAATTTACTGACCAAAATAACCAACGTACATATCCAAGTTATAAAGCATATAAAATAAATTCATTAAAATTATTAATATATAATTCATCAGACAAAAAGAAATTAGATGAATTAAATGGTATAGAATTACATGAGAAAACATATGAAATTGAGGATTCAGATGAATAATTTTAAGTTAAATTTTATTTATAAAATAATTTATTAAAAATATAAATAATTAAATAGTATTATTTTGTTTTTGATAATATGGTGCTAAATAACATAATACAGAACTTTGATAATAGGTTGCTGTTCCAGAAGGAGAACCATTTTGTTCAATAACATTAATTATATTATTGTCAAAACTAGTAACAATAGCAGTATGACCATATGGATACCAATTAAAAACAACACCAAATCCTTCAGAAGGATAATTAACAGGTGTAATTCCTAAAGGATAACTTTCACACATATCATATGCAAAATCAACAGGCCATACAGGAGCAATACCATATAATGTGTTCATATATCGTTGTGTATATTCAACACATTGAAATTGTAAACCGGTTGAACTCCAATCTGAACACGAATATCCAGTTCCTTGATATTCACCATTACTATATGCAGGTATACCATTATAACTTGACATAATTTCACCACATGGTATAATTTGATTTTTTATATCTGATGTGTTTGATATATTATTTGCATTAATTGTTCTACATAACCGAAAAATAAATAATAATAGTAAAAAATAAATCATTAGTATATATATTCATTTATTTTTTAAAGTAGTTTATAGTTATAAAGACTATATTTACAATATATTTTTAAGTACTTTATATTTTTGTATATTTATAACTTAATATTTTTTTTATATTTAATAAAATCAGAATTATATATATCTATTGAATTATCAAATATATTATTATTATCAATTATATGTTTTAAAAACATAAATTCATCAAGTAATATATTTAAAAAATAAAATAAGTTATTAAAATTTTGTGAAAAATTTATATTTTTTACATTTTTTAATATAAAATTAAATAAATTATATATTGCATAATTATTAATTCTGGAATTTCTCATTTTATCTAATTTTAAATTTATTAAAGTATTAGAATTAATAATATCATTAATATTATTTTTAATATAATTTATTTGGTTTATTATATATGATATATCATTGGATATAAATGTAATATTAATATTTTCATTATTACTTTTTTTCTTTTCCCAATATAAAATTATATCCATTAAATATAATATAGATAAGACTTTACTTTTTTTCTTGTGTTTTATTATATTTAATGTTAATGTTTTTTCATCAACACAATTATAAAATAATAAATATTCAATTATTTTAAGTAATGTTTTAAAATCATATCCATTAAATGATAGTTTTTCTGCAAAATAATTATATTTAACAATATTTTTATCTATCATTTTATTTTCCCCAGATTCATATGATTCTAAAGCAATATCAACTATTGCTTCTTTAAAATACTTTACTTCAATTTGATTGGTTTTTATATTTCTAAAAGTAAGTTTAATTGGAACAAATAAGTTTACAGTTGTATTAATAACTTGAGTGTTTGGGTTATTACATGAGTTCCAATTATTAGTGTCATTATATAATATTGCTAATTTATATATTTCTTGTTGGGTTGTACTGTTTAATATATTATTAATAAGCTCACTATTAATTACATATATAAATTTTTTTTCTAGATTTTTAGTGATAAATATACCATTGGTATAATCATTTAATTTTGGTATTTGTATATTATTATATAACTGATTACTATAAAAATTAGTATTATATACATCGATTCTTAATAATTCCATATTATTATATTTAATCGATGAAACCATTTTTATATTAATATTATTATATAATAATAATATTTTTTCTTTTGATATTTCCAAATTTAAATTTTTTGTTATAAAAGAATTTATTAAAAACGATGCATATATCATTATTTTTTTACAATTATTATAATGTATATCATATTCATTTTTTGATAATTTAGTATCTATTTTAATAGAAAAATCTAAATCATATGAATAAATATTATTATTATATCGTTCTAATAAGACACTTGTTATTTTTTTTGGTAATAATTCAAATATTTCTAAAAGTGAATTATACATTAATAAACCACCTTTTAATACTAATATAATTGGTTTTTCTAAATTATATTTTTTATTATATTCATCAAATAAAATATCAAAAATATTAATAATATATTTTAATATTTCTATTTTTATTTCACTACTTATTATATAATTATTCATAAAATCATTTAAAATATTATATAACTCATCATTAGTATCTTTTATAAATTTTAAGTCATTTCTTTCTGGTATAGATATTATATTATTTGATAAGTTAATTAAATTATATATATTTATATTATTATTAAATAATTGGTCAAGATTGTTTGATAAAATTAAACTTTTAATATACTCTTTATCTGTAGAATTTATATATTTTACAGTTTCAATTTTATTAATTGTATAATTGAATTTATCAAATAAAGTATTTAATGGATTGAAATTATTATTATTTAATAAATTTGTAAATGTATTATATTGAATATTTAATAATTCTTTAATAATATGATTTTCAGGTAAATCTGTTATTTTTATATTTTTTTGAATTTGAATTTTTCTGATAAATAAAGAACCTTGATTTGTTGAACTGATTAAATAATTTTTTGTAAAATTAGGTATACAAACATAATATTCATTATAAATTTCTTCGTGATTTAATATATTTTTAGAATACAATATTAGGTTTTCAATAATTTTAATATTTTCAGTTATATTTAAATCTTTATTTGGAAATAATTCATATTTATTTATTTTTTTTGGTAAATATTTAACAAAATTTGAATAAACTATATTATTCCATACAAAAAGATATTTAATAGAATTAGGTATTTCATTATAATCATTTTCAGTAATAAATATTCTATCATATTTATCTGTTTTATTTATTATATTAATAAGTTTAAATAAAGATACTAATAAATAAGTACATAAACACATACCAAATGTTTCAACAATAAATAGTAAAGGATGGTCACGTTCTGTAATTTTTATAAATACTTTATTATTTTCATATAATAATAATGATTCGTTTGATTTATTTTGTATATCTAAAAATACTACATTTATTTTTTCTATAATATCTAAATAATAAGAAGCAATATTATTTGTTTGTTTTGTATTTAATATTAAATTTATAATTTCATTAATTTTAATAAAATGACCAGTATTAATAGTTGATATTTTATTACTATTTACCCATGTTGATAATAATTTAGATGTAACATCAACAGGTGATAAATTATGAAATACTGCAACAGGACATGATGTTTTATATATTTCTTCATCTATATAATGATATGTATTTATAATATATTTTTGATTATTTAATTTATTAGTAAATTCAATTTTATATAATGAATTTTTATTAAAATTACTATAAAAATTAGTATTAATATTTTTTAATATTATTTGTGAATTAAATTTATTAATTATTTTTTTATAACTATCAACTGATATATTAATATATTTAGAATCATCCATAATAAACAATCTACAAAAAAAATTTTCATCAAAAGCACCGCCTATTAAAATAGGTACATTACTATAAGTATTAATATTTTTTTTAATAACTTTTAAATATTTTAGATACCAAAAATTTTCATCAAATTTTAAATTCTTATTTAAAATTAATATATCTTCATCATTTGAATCTAATGGATGTTTAATATATGTTGGTATTTTATTATTTAATGTTTCATTATGAAAATAATATTTAAAATCACGGTTATTAATAATAAACCATTGAGAACATAAACCACCACCAATTTTTATTTTTTTTCTTTCACTTTTTAATGTGTTATTTTTAAATTCATTAAAATCAGCATTAAAAAATGGATTACAAAATAGTGATTTTTTAAATTTTTTTAAAATATTTTTAACAGTATTAAAAGTATATAATGGTAATCCATCATATGGTAAAAAAACAACATTTGAAACTTTATATTTTTGTATTCCATGTTGAAATAATAATAATGCAGCATTTACTAATGATAATCCTGCCCATTTTGTTCTTAAATGTTCATCATTATTTAAATGAGACACTTCTATATTATATTTTGTAAATAAACTAGTGGTATTTGAAGGATTATCTTTTGAATGAACTACTATTTTAACATTTTTTGATGATTCATTATCAAAATGGGATTCCCATATATTTATTTCAGTGGATAATCCTCCTAAAAACATATATAATATAATACCATTATCTAGTTCAGTTTCCTCTTCTGAAGGTATTGTAATATAGTTGTCATTAAAATTATTATTAACATTCAGACCAGTATTATCATTATCAGAACTAATTATATTATTATCATTATCAGAACTAATTATATTATTATCATTATCATCATAAGAACTAATTATATTATTATTATCATCATTATCATTATCATTATCATTATCATAAGAACTACCACCATATTTTAATATTAAATATTTTTTTTTATATTTATAATATTTATTTTTATACATTTTATATAATAATAGATATTTTATTATTTTTTATGCTTTTGATAATCAGATTGTATCCATTTTAAATCTTTATTAAGTTTATTATAATATTTTTCATTTGATTTTTGTAATGTTCTAAGAGCATTAATATATCTTAAAACTTTTAATTCAGATAAATCTTTTAATGCTTTTTTTAAAATTTTAATTCTTTCTTCATGACTAATATGTAAATTATAACCATATTTACCTAATAAATCTTGGTCTTCTTTTGGAATAACTATTAGTTTAGGACCTTTACCTGGTTTTCCTTTATCAGGAACACATGCTGATTTTACATTAACTTTTGTGCCATTTTTTTTAGTAAATGAATATGCAACTCTTTTTATTTCTCCTTTATCACACATTATTTTATATTATATAATATATCATATAAA
>JACCDW012087546.1_pt1 | contig 18140 bp, 20 predicted proteins | sample 7449781 | NCBI WGS metagenome assembly JACCDW01 (sample SAMN15323449, study PRJNA562643) | freshwater metagenome | isolation source: river surface water | place: USA:Blue River Watershed | collected 2017-08-18
ACCCATGGCACGACCCAAATCCGCCTCCCACGACCTCAAGCGCGACGCGATCCTCGACATCGCAGCGCAGTGTTTTGCCGAGCGCAGCTACCCCGCCGCCAGCATGAACGAGATTGCTGGGGCATGCGGCACTTCCAAGGCCCGGCTCTACCATTACTACGAGAGCAAGGACGCGATCTTGTTCGATCTGCTCGACCGGCACACCCAGCGCCTGCTGGCCCTGATTGCCCAGACGGAGGCCAAGGCGCAGCGCCAGAACCTGGACGACCGCGCCGCCCTGCACGAGCTGGTGCGTACCTTTTTGCAGGAATACGAAACCTCGGCCACACGCCATGCGGCGCTGCTCAACGACACCAAGTTCCTCAGCGGTGAACCCGATCCGGCTTTGGGCGATGTGTCTGCGCGGGACCTGATCCTCAACCGCCAGCGCGACATCGTGGCCGCCATGACCCGTTTCCTCAAGCGCGCCTACCCGCAGCGCCTGACGGCGGCCAACCAGACGGCCCTGACCATGATGCTGCTGGGCATGATCAACTGGACCTTCACCTGGCTGCGGCCCGGTGGGCCGATGAGCTACGCTGCATTCGCTCAGGAAGTCATTGCCATGCTCGAAAAAGGCATGGGGTGAATTTACCAATGCGTAATGCGTTTCGATTAGGTAAAATTCGACCATTGCCCCTGAACCGGAGAACACATGTCCAAAGCCTTTGCCAGCCAGGCCGACCTGACTGAAAAGAAAGTCACTTTTGAACAGCTCAGCAAGCATTGCTGGGCCTACACCGCCGAGGGCGACCCGAACTCGGGTGTCATCATCGGTGACGACTACATCCTGGTGAGCGACACCACGGCCACGCCCGCGATGGCGCAGGACCTGATCAAGAAGATCCGCACCGTCAGCGACAAGCCGATCAAGTACGTGTTGCTGACGCACTACCACGCGGTGCGGGTGTTGGGGGCCTATGCCTACGCCGCCGAAGGCGCGACCGAGATCATCGCCAGCCAGGGCACGCTCGAATTGATCCAGGAGCGTGGTGCACAGGACATGAAGAGCGAAATGGAGCGCTTTCCGCGCCTGTTCCGCGGTGCCGACACCGTGCCCGGCCTGACCTGGCCGACCATGGTGGTGGGCGGCGGCAACCCGACGAAGGGGGAAGTGCCCGGCAAACTCAGCATCAACCTGGGTGGCGTGGTGGTGCAGATCTGGCACCCGGGCCCGGGCCACACCAAGGGCGACACGATCGCCTGGGTGGAAGAGGAAAAAGTGCTCTACAGCGGCGACCTGGTCGAATACGAAGCTGGCGTTTACACCGGCGACGCCCAGCTTGAAGAGTGGCCCGCCACGCTCGAAGCCCTGCGTGCGCTGAAACCCGAATTCATCGTGCCCGGCCGCGGCGAAGCCATGAAGGGTAACGCCAACGTCAACAAGGCCCTCGACTACACCAAGCTGTGGGTCGAAACCCTGTACCGCTGTGGCCGCGAAGCCGTGGCCGCCGGCATGGACCTCAAGGCTGCCATGGAACACACCCGCAAGGCCATGGACCCGATCTTCGGCCATGTGTTCATCTACGAGCACTGCCTGCCGTTCGATGTGACCCGCGCCTTTGACGAGGCCAGCGGCATCAAGCACCCGCGCATCTGGACCGCCGAGCGCGACATGGCCATGTGGAAGTCGCTGCAGGCCTGAGTCAGGGCTGGGAAGCCAGTTCTCGCAGGTCTTTCTCGTAAGCGCGCAGGCGCCGAACGGCGCGCTGGCGCTGCTCGGCGCTGGTGCTGTTGTGCAGATCGGCCAGGTTCCGGCACGACTGCTCGGCAAAGTTCTTGTAGAGCTGTCGATCGGCGGCTTGTGTTGGTGTCAGCCATTGCTGCCAGACCAAAAGCAGGCTCGCTTGCGCTTGTTGTGGTGTCAATACATCTTGCTGAAGGCGCTGCAATGCCTGCAGCAGTGAGCGCTGGCGCCGCAGCCGGTCCTGACGGCCCCACTCGGCGTTCCAGACCGATTTCTGCAATTGCGAGCGCAGCAGCTCGGTCTGCTGCTCGCTCAGGCCACCATAGAAGTCGCTGTAGCGCGAGACAGTTTTGTCCAGACGCCGCCGCAAGCGATCCTCGGCGCTGCCACTGAGCCAGTCCTTTTCCCAGTCTTCGTTCTTTTCGTCCCAGTGGCGCGCCAGGTGGCGCAGCTGACGGGGTTGCAGCTGCATGGCGATCGGTGTGGCCAGACGGATGGCCTGCGCCATGAGGCGATCCATGCCATCGTTGACCTGTGACCAGACATCGCAAACCTGCTGGGCATCCACATCGTTGGCACTCATGGCTTGCAGCCTGACCAGCAAATCGGCGTAAGCGTTGAGCTCGTTGGTCCGGTGCCAGCGCTGCAACTGCTGCAATGCCTCTTTCGCCTGGCCTGACTGCGCGCTGTCGAGCGACAGCTGACCATCAAGCCACCAGTAGCCCAAGGTCGGTGCCTGGTTGTAGCCGAGCTTGATGGCACTGCAGCCTTGCAGCAGCAGAAAGCTCAGAGCGCAAAACCAAAAACGCATTACTGGAGACCTTCGAGCTTTAATGACCAGCCTATCAATGTGCCGTTGCCATAGCCAGAGACAACATCACGCACTTGCACCAGCCACTGCCCGCTGGCTTGAGTCAAGTTGGCGAAGGCGGGATTTTCGATGGTCAAATCCAGCAGATAGCTCGTAGAGTCCTGCCCCAGACAATGGGTGGTCCGAGTTGCGTTTTCCAAGGGCAGTGTCTGTGTAGAGCTGTCTGGGGCGACAAGTCGAGCCCTCAGCTCACTGCTGTCGGCATGCTGCAGGCACAGCTCCACGCTCAATTTTTGTATACGCTGCAAACCGCACGACAAGGATCGGCTGACTTCTGTATTGCTGCGCGTCCAGTCGGTGCTCTCCAAAATGGAAATTCCGCTGTTGTTCAATGCATTCGCGTATTGAAGCGTCAGCGTACAGCTCGCAGGCGTGGTGGGGACATAGGACGAGCCACCCCCTCCGCAGGAGGAGAGCAAGGTCGTCAAGCACAGCAATCCAGAAGTCAGTGGCAGTTTCATGGTGTATCGGTGTTTTGGGCTATTTTGAACCCTTCGCGTTTCATTCCTGGTTCGGTGCCTCGCAGGCTTTGGCGATAATTGAAAAATCAGGTCTCGCATGAACCTGGCATCACTGAGGTTCCCGATGAATCCAAACACACCGAACGCGCTGGACGTGGTCATCATGGCCGCCGGCAAAGGCACCCGCATGAAAAGCCGTCGCCCCAAGGTCCTGCAGGACCTGGCGGGTCGTCCGCTGGTGCAGCATGTGCTTGACACCGCAGCCCTGCTGCATGCCCGCCAGGCGGTGGTGATCACTGGCCATGGCGCCGACGAGGTCGAGGCTGCGCTGCGCTCGCGCGAGCAAGGTCTGGCCTTGCAGTTCGTGCGTCAGGAGCCGCAGTTGGGTACCGGGCATGCGGTACAGCAGGCTGTGCCGGTGCTGCCGCAGGACGGTGTCGTGGTGGTGCTCTCGGGCGATGTGCCCTTGACCCAGGCCGAGACACTTCAGGCGCTGGTCGCGCAATGTGCGGGCGATAAGCTTGCGCTGCTCACGCTGGAAATGGACGACCCGACGGGCTATGGCCGCATCGTGCGAAGCCCCAGTGGACCGGTGCACGCCATCGTCGAGCACAAGGATGCCAACGAGGCCCAGCGTGCGATTCGTGAAATCTACAGCGGCATCATGGCGGTGCCAGCCCGCCTGCTCAAAGGCTGGCTGGCGCGGCTGGACAACCACAACGCACAAAACGAGTACTACCTGACGGACATCGTCAAGTTCGCCGTGTCCGATGGTGTGCCCGTGGTGGCGCACACCATCCGCGATGCGGTGCAGGTGGCCGGTGTCAACAGCCCGCAGCAGCTGGCCGAATTGGAGCGTGCGCACCAGTTAGCCCAGGCCCAGCACTGGATGACGGCGGGCGTACGCCTGAAAGATCCGGCGCGCTTTGATGTGCGCGGCGAGCTCCATTGCGGGCGGGACGTGGAGATCGACGTCAACTGCATCTTTGAAGGCCGGGTGCACCTGGGCGACGGTGTGCGCATTGGCGCCAACTGCATGCTGGCCAACTGCACCATCGAAGCCGGTGCGGTCATTCACCCGTTCACACACATCGATGGCGAGAAACTCGGTGTCACGGTGGGTGAAGGCGCCCTGGTTGGGCCCTTTGCCCGCCTGCGCCCCGGCGCCCAGCTCGGCGCCGAGGTGCACATCGGCAACTTTGTCGAAGTGAAGAACTCCACGATGGCCAAGGGAGCCAAGGCCAACCACCTGGCTTACCTGGGTGACGCCAATGTGGGGGAGCGCGTCAACTATGGCGCCGGCAGCATCACCGCCAATTACGACGGCGCGAACAAACACCGCACCGTGATCGAGGCTGACGTGCACATCGGCAGCAACTGCGTGCTGGTGGCCCCCGTGACGATTGGCGCAGGCGGCACCGTGGGCGGCGGCTCCACCATCACCAAGAGCACCGAGCCGGGTGCTTTGAGCGTGGCACGCGGCAAACAAATCAGCATCGCCAACTGGGCGCGGCCTGCCAAAAAGCCCAAAGCTTGACGTATCCTGCCAGGACCTTAGACCGGAACCCTCCATGAGTCGCATCACTGATCCCGAGAAGAAAATCTCCCAGCAAATGGTTGCAGCTCACAAGGCGCTCGACAAGTCCTTCTTCTCAATGGTGGGCTGCATGATCGAGCAAGGCGACCCGTCTGCCGGCCATGTGGCCGAGATGCTGAACAAATTTGCCTGAGGAGTTGTTGTGAACCCCATCCAGTTGTTTGATCCCGCTTCGTCCACCTACACCTACGTGTTGTTCGATGAAGCCAGCCGCGACGCCTTGATCATTGACCCGGTGGCCGAGCAATTGCAGCGCGACCTGGACGTCTTGCGCGAATACGGCCTGACCTTGCGCTGGGCCATCGAAACCCACGCCCATGCAGACCATGTGACCAGCGCTGGTTTGCTGGTCGAGCATGCGGGTGCCCGCTCAGCCGCACCAGAAGGCTGCGACATCGGCACCGCCGCCGTGCAACTGCAAGGCGGCCAAGTGCTGACCTTTGGTGCGCAAAGCGTGTTGGCGTTGCACACCCCGGGGCACACCGCTGGCAGCATGTGTTTTGTCTGGCAACACGGGTCAACCCGCCATGTTTTCACGGGCGACACCTTGCTGATCAACGGCTGCGGCCGCACGGACTTTCAGTCCGGTAGCCCCGAAGCCCTGTACCAAAGCCTGACCCAAGTGCTGTTTGCTTTGCCCGACGACACGACCGTGTGGCCTGGCCATGACTACCAAGGCCGCACGCACAGCAGCATCGGTGCTGAAAAGCAAAACAACGCCCGCGTTGCGGGCAAATCATTGGCTGAATTTGTGAGTGTCATGAACAACCTGAACCTGCCCAAACCCCAACGCATTGACGAAGCCGTCCCCGCCAACCGGGTGTCCGGCCTGCGCCACGATGCCGGTGGCGATGCCCTCATGACGGTGCGCCCCGCCCAAGGCTACGCCGGTGATGTGAGTCCCCAACTGGCCTGGGCCTGGGTGCAAGCGGGCGAGGCCGAATTGGTGGACGTGCGCACCGACGCCGAGCGTGCTTGGGTAGGCTTTGTGCCCGACGCGCATGCGCTGGCCTGGAAGCAATGGCCCGGCATGGCGATGAACCCCGAATTTGACGCGAGCATCCAGTCCTTGGGCGCTGGCGGTAAAAAACTGGTGTTGCTGTGCCGCAGCGGTGTGCGCTCCATTGCCGCAGCGCAACGCGCCACAGAGCTCGGCGTGCAGGCCTACAACATCCTCGAAGGCTTTGAAGGCGACCCCGATGCCAACGCCCACCGCGGCTTGACGGGTGGCTGGCGCGTGCGTGGCCTGCCTTGGCGGCAAAGTTGATTTAAACCCGGTGCGCCACCGACGTCATCACCTTGGCGGCGGTCTGCATCAAGGCTTTGACGGCACCAGGCAGCTCCACGGCGCCAGCCTTTTGTGCCATTTGGGCGTGGGCGACTTCATCGGCTTTCATTTGCGCCACGATCGCCCTTGAGGCGCTGTCTGCGGCAGGCAGCTTGTCCATGTGGCTTTGCAGGTGCGCTTCCACCTGGCGCTCAGTCTCCACCACAAAGCCCAGGCTCACCCGGTCGCCACCCAGCTTGCCTGCGGCATAGCCGATGGCAAAGGCCCCGGCATACCAAAGTGGGTTCAGCAACGAAGGGCGGTCGTTCAACTCCTGCAAACGCTGTGCAGTCCAGGCCAGGTGATCGGTTTCTTCGCGGCTGGCCTCGGCCAGCTTGGCGCGCAAGGCGCGGTCATTGGAGGCCAGGGCCTGACCGGTGTACAGCGCTTGAGCGCACACCTCGCCCACATGGTTCACCCGCATCAGCGCACCGGCTTCGCGGCGTTCGGTATCGGTCATCACCAATTCGGCCGTGGCCGCTTGCGGCGTGGGGCGGCTGGCGCGGGGTTCGGCCCACAGGGTGCGCAAGGCGCTGTCGGCGGCAAGAATCAAGGCGTTGAAGCTCATAGACCGAGTTTACTCATGACAAACCCGGATACGACATCCTCAAAATCATTCAAAGCATCAAACGGATACCCAAAAACCTCTGAAATTCACATCGCCTGTTGCATTCAATGCTCGTTTGAAGTTGTTGTATTGATTGGGAAATTTGTCGAAAAATCGCCAGAAATACAGGGTTGACCCTGATGTTTGTTGCATCCGTGCAACGGAAAGGCCTTTTCTTATTCAAAAGTCTTGGAAAAGCCCATTTGCTCTGGTGCAATAGCCACAACCTTCTTGATTGGGGGTTGGCTCAGAAGTGCGTTCGGTGCCATGCATCAGCTAAATCCTCTGGACCCTTGTTTAACCTTGGAGAAACTTGCAATGAAAAAAACTCTGATCGCTCTGGCTGTTTTGACAGTTTCCGGCGCTTCCTTCGCTCAATCTTCCGTTCAAATCGACGGCGTGATGGATGTGGGCTTGACATCCATTGACTACAAAGGCAACAAAGTCAGCGGCATCGCCAACAACGGTTCTTCGACCAGCCAGATCAACTTCCGCGGTACGGAAGACCTGGGCGGTGGCTTGAAGGCCAACTTCCGCGTGGAAACCGACTGGAACACCGTGTCCAACAGCGCCAACACAGGCACTGCATCCGCAATTGCTACCCCTGTGAACTCGACTGCTGGTACTTTCGGCAACGGTGAACTGCGTGTTGGTTTGGCTGGTGGTTTCGGTTCGATCGACGCTGGTGCTGTGAACTACAACTCCTTGATTTCCGGTTTGGTTGGCCAGCCTTTCGGCACCGCCATCGGTTCGGGCTTCGGCGCAACTTCTGCTCGCCTGGTTCGTTCGGACAACTCCATCAAATACACATCGCCTTCTTTCAGCGGTTTGACTGTTTCTTTGTACAACGCACAGAAGCAAACAAAAGCAACTGGCTCAGATTACAGCGCTACCTTCGGTGCTTATGACTTCACAGGCTCTGATGAAGTTAACGTCAGCTACAACAACGGCCCTATCGCTGCTTCTTACACCAACTTGAAGCAAAAAGCTGCTGCTGGCACAAGCACAACTTATGACACTCTGGGCGCTAACTACGCACTGGGCGCCGCCAAGTTGTTCGTTTTGGTCCAGAACACCAAGAACAGCGCCAACACGACTGACAACAGCTACGTTGCACTGTCGGGCACTTACACCATGGGCGCCACAACTCTGATGGCATCTGCTGGTACCTTCGAAAACAAAGCTGGCGCCAAGTCCAAGCTGGCAGCCTTGGGTGCTGACTATGCTCTGAGCAAGCGCACTGCTGTGTACGCTCGTTACGAGTCGATCGATGACAAAGCAGGTGTTGCAGCTAACCCTGCGACCTTGGTTGGCACCAACGACAAGCGTACCCGTACTGCCATCGGCGTGCGTCACGCTTTCTAATCACACCGCTGGCGCAAGCCAGTGGATGATTTAAAAGTCAAAAACCCACCGTGGCAACACGGTGGGTTTTTTTATGGTCAGGTCAAATCAGCTGTTTTACTGAGGCGTCAAGCCCGCCTTGACGATCACATCGCTCCAGCGCCAGTTGCGAGGGCGTGCTGGCTTTGGCCTCCACATTAAAGCCGACCAAGAGTTGAACCATCTCGGGCTGGGTCAACACCTTGGCCACTTCCTGACTCGTGCGGTCCGCGGTGGCCTTGTTTTTGTGTTCGTAAAGCGGATAATGCACTGTAATACACATAAAAAGGAGTGTTACAGCATGGCCGCCAAAACCATCAATGTACGTCTGCCTGAGGCGCTCTACAACCAAATCGAGGAGCTGGCCAAGGCGACCGCACGAACCAAGAGCTTTTTGGCCATCGATGCGCTGACCCACTATGTGCAGAGTGAATCTTGGCAGATTCGTGACATTCATGAAGGCATCAGAGAAGCCGACGCGGGCGAATTTGCCACCGATATGCAGGTAAAAGTGGTGTTTGCCAAATACGGTGCTTGATCCATGATCAAGTGGACCCAGACAGCGCTTCGATCTGTTGATGACATCGCTGGCCACATCGCCAAAGACAATCCGACGCGCGCTAGTAGCTTTGTGTCGGAGTTGCAAGCCACTGTGACCAGGCTTCAGCTCTATCCGGGCATGGGCCGGGCCGGCCGCGTCCCGGGAACACGTGAGCTGGTTTTGCACAAGAATTACATCGCCATTTACCGCGTGCGCGGCGATGATGTTGAAATTCTGCGACTGCACCACGTAGCCAGAAATCTTTGATGGACCGGGTCAGCCCCCAGAATACACCATCGCTTGAGGGCGTTGCCCCTGTCAATCTCACTGCGGCGTCAAGCCCGCCTTGACGATCACATCGCTCCAGCGCTTGATGTCGCTGTCCAGCAACTGCGCCAGTTGCGCAGGTGTGCTGGCTTTGGCCTGCACGTTGAAGCCGGCCAGGCGTTGCACCATCTCGGGTTGCGCCAGGATCTTGCCCAGTTCCTGGCTCAGGCGGTCCACTACGGCCTTGGGGGTTTTGGCAGGGGCCGCCAAGGCGTTCCACGAGGACACGTTGAAGTTGCTCAGTCCAGGCAGCTCGCGCACCGTGGGGGTTTGCGGCAGATCTTTGGGGCGTTGTTCGCCCATCACGCCCAACAGCCGCACAGCCTTGGCGTTGATTTGGGGCTTCATGGGGCCCAAGATTTCAACCGCCACATCCACCTGACCGCCGCGCAAAGCATTGATCACGGCTGGTGTGCCGTTGTAGGGCACGATCTGAGCGATCAAGTTCGCTTGCGTGCGCAGCAACTCAGCGGCCAGGTTTTGGGTGCTGCCGATGTTGATGGTGCCCATGTTGAGCTTGCCGGGGTTGGCACGGCCAAAAGCGATCAGCTCCGCCAGGGTTTTGAAAGGCGAGTTCTCGGGGACCACCACAGCCATGTCGAACAAGCCCAGCAAAGACACCGGCGCAAAGTCGGTCCGCGGGTTGAACGGCAGCGACTTGAACAAGCCCGCACTCACGGCGGTGCCGTTGGACATGAGCAGCAAGGTGTGGCCATCGGGCTCGGCACGGGCCACGATCTCACCAGCCACAATGCCGCCTGCGCTGGGGCGGTTGTCGATCACCACGGATTGACCCAGGTTTTCGGACAGTTTTTGCGCCACGGCGCGTGCGGTCAGGTCGGCCACGCCGCCAGCACCAAAGGGCACCACGATCTTGAGTGGTTTGCTGGGAAACGAGGCCTGCGCCCAAGCGTTGGCGGCGGGCAGTGCGCTCAATGCAGCGGCTTGGATCAGGGTGCGGCGTTGGATCATAGGGAAACCTTTAAAACTGATGAAGTAAAAATTGACTGACAATTCAGATGAATCACGGTGCGCCATTTATACACGCATCCCTTCAATCAAGCGGCTCAATACCCCCATGCCTTATCTTTGTATTGGACGTCGGTCTGCGGTGTGTGCCGCTGCAGCCCTGATGCTGAGCGCATGCGCCTGGCGCAGCGAAGCACCGTCATCGGTTTTGAGCAAGCCGGCCAGCCAAGGCCTGCATTTTCGGCCGCAAGACAAGGCGCAATGGGAACCGGTGACCTTGCCCGGCAAACTGCGTACCGCATTCAAACTGGACAAACGCGACCAGCGCGCCGCGCTACAGGCCGATGCACAGTCTTCTGCCAGCATGCTGCGGCAAAAGCTGAACATCCCGCCAGAACAATTGGGTCGTTTGCGTTTTGACTGGCAAGTCGAAAACTTGATGGCCGAGGCCGACATGTCGGCGCGTGAAACCGGCGATTCACCTGTGCGCTTAATTCTGGCGTTTGAAGGCGACCGGAGCCGGTTCTCTGCCAAGAACGCCATGCTCAGCGAACTGACACAGGCCCTGACCGGTGAGGCGATGCCCTATGCCACCTTGATGTACGTCTGGAGCAATCGGCATCCGGTGGATTCGGTCATCGTCAACCCGCGCACCGACCGCGTGCGCAAATGGGTCGTCGAATCCGGGTCGCAGCATTTGAACCAGTGGCGGCATTACCAGCGCGACATCCGCGCAGATTTTGAGAAAGCCTTTGGCGAGCCCCCCGGCGCCTTGGTGGCACTGGCCATCATGACCGACAGCGACAACACGCGCAGCAAGGTGCGGGCTTGGTACGGGGACATCTGGCTGGACTGAGTGGCTCTTGAACACGTGCTTTGAGCAATTCCATGGCACAGACCATAAAAAACCCACCGTGTTGCCACGGTGGGTTGAACTTTTGGGACATGTGGTCCATCTGATGCAGAGCACTCTCAGACCAACATCCACACCCGAATCAACACCGCTTTGCGCTCTGGCGGCAGCGGGTGCAAGGTCCCCACAAAGACCCGACGGTTGAGCCAGTCATGCGGGCCTTGCGCCGCGGTCACCTTGACATGAGAAAAGGCATAGCGCTCACCTTCGGCGGGCGCATCGATCAATACCCGATTGTGGATGGTCAGCACTGTTCCATCGTCCGTTTGCATCTCATAAAGGGCATCCAGTTCTTTGATACCGTCAGGTCGCAACAACTGCCTGTCTGCCCCGCCCGGCAAGACGCGCCCGCGCAAGGTCAAGTCAGCCCCTTCAAACGTACCCCCCAGAATCGGGATGATGAATCGCTCACCTGCGGGCGAATGGCCCAGGCCTTGACGGGGCCCCACATTCACCACAGCTTCCCAGGCCAGGACACTGGTTGGCGCTTGGCGTGGGCAATTGGCGACGGTCGTTTTAAAAGAACTCATGGCAAGGCTTTCAGCGCGTCAAGCGCGAACATAGCGAACAATCATGTCGGTGATCGATGCCAAACGGGCGGCTTGGTTGTCCGGTTGAGTCGGGTCAAAGTCAAACTGCAAGCTGTAGTTGTGACGTGAAGAGATATGGTAGTGGCACAAGCCGATGTAGTTGATGTACACATGCAATGGGTCCACATCGGAACGCATGGAACCATCGGCTTGTCCGCGACGGACAATGCTGTCCAGCATGGCCAGGCTGGCCCGGTTCATTTCTTGCACGCTGGGCAAATTTTTTAAAAAGCGACCGCCTTGCAAAGTTTCTTGCTGACTCAGCCGTATGAAGTCCGGGTGGCGGCTAAAGCTGTTGAAGGCATAGCTGATGTAACGCACCAGCGCCTGCATGGGCGGCAAGGTCTTGAGCGGCTCCAGGTCTTCGCCTTCTCGCACGCTGCGGTAGGCGTATTCAAGCACTGCTGTATACAAGCCCTCTTTGCTGCCAAAGTGGTAATAAATCATCCGTTTGCTGGTGTGAGTTCCCGCAGCAATCGTGTCAATACGGGTTCCCTCCAGGCCAAAGTTGGCAAATTCTGCCAATGCCACGTCGAGGATGTTTCGTTGAACTGGGTTCATGCTGGCCTAAATTTCTGTTTGCTCATTGTCGGGTTATCACCAAGCCTCTTCAAGGACGAAACCCCTTACCATGTACTAAACGGTACACACCCGGTTTCAGCGGTCCCGTTTGCCCTTTTGTGTTTTTCTCAGACTTTTTGGAGACTTTCATGAGCACTCAAATTAATCGCCGTCAATTTGTCGCCCAAGGTGCTGCGATCAGCACCTTGGCGATGTCCAGCGGGGCTTGGGCCCAAAACAAGATCACACTGACCTACTCCGACATTGTTCCTGAAAATGATGCGCGCACCACCCTTTTGCGCAGTGCATTCAGCGCATTGGGACCTGATATGGACTTCAAGTCTCATCACGGGGGCACTTTGTACAAGCAGGGCACGGAGCCTGTGGCGATTCAGCGCGGCAATTTGGACATGGCCAATATTGCCTCGGGGGATGTACAAAACCAGGTTCCTCAATTGAGTTTGTTGATGGTGCCTTATCTGATCCGCGACGTGACCCACTTGCGCAAACTCTGGGCCAGCGATGTGGGGGCGGAGTTGAATAAATTGCTGGACGAAAAAATGGGCTTGCGAATTTTGGCAAACCCCTACATTGGCACCCGTCACTTGGGCTTGCGCACCACCAAAAAGATCATGAAGCCAGCAGATTTGGCAGGCATCAAACTGCGCATGCCTCCCGGTGAAGTCTGGCAGTTTGTGGGGACGTCCATGGGCGCGAACCCCACACCCTTGCCCTTCCCAGAGGTTTACACCGCTTTGCAAACGGGTGCTATTGATGCTCAAGACAATGGACTGCCCGCGGTCAAGAACATGAAGTTCTTCGAAGTGTCCAAGCAGATTTCACTGACGGGCCACTTGGTTGCTGCCAACCACTTTGTGATCAGCTCCAAAAAGTGGGCCGCCATGAGCGCCGATCAGCAGCGACGTGTTCAGGCGGCCGCCTCCAAGGTTGAAGAAGACATCACCAACATGGCGCTGAAAGAAGAGGCCGAGTTGGTGGCTTTCTTCAAGAAAGAAGGTTTGGATGTTTACACCCCAGACTTGCCGGCCTTCCGCAGCCATGTTCTGGCGCAATATGCCAAGTCCAAATATGCAGCGGGCTGGGTGCCCGGCATGATGGAACGCATCAACAAGCTGTAAATCTGCAACGGGGAAATCCATCCATGATGCAGATGCGCCGATTTGCTGAGGGTGTCATGGTGGCCTTGATGGCCACCATGTTCACCGCATTCATTGCACAAGTCGTATTTCGGTATGTGCTCAACTTGCCTTTGGCCTGGTCAGATGAAATTTGCAACTTCATCTGGCTGTGGGGCATTTTGTGGGGTGCGTCTTTTGTGATGAAGAATCACGAAGACATCCGGTTCGACATGCTCTACAACCTGATGCCACGTGCACTCAAGCGAAGCCTCACGGCACTGTCCAGTTTAGCCATCGTGATCTTGTTGCTGGCAAGCCTTCCAGCGTCATGGTCTTTCATTGATTTCATGAAGGTTGAAAAGTCAGCCGCACTGGGCATTCCCATGAATTGGGTGTTTGGGCTTTATCTGGTGTTCATCCTCGCCATGTGCATTCGGCATTTGGATATTGCCTACAACGCGTTGCGCGACCACCTCACCGAAGATCAACACAGCTTGATCGATCAAGATCTTCTGCCATCAGGACACAGCAAATGAGTGCTTTCATGGGGCTTAGCCCTTTCACATGGTGTGTGTTGACCATTTTGGGTTTGAGTTTGTTCGGTCTGCCCATTGGACTGTCGATGCTCGGTGCGTCGGTTTTTTATCTGTTCCTGTCCGGCCAGGACGTTGGCTTGGCGGCAGAGCAAATCCTCAATGGACTGAGCAACTCCTACACGCTGCTGGCCATACCCTTGTTCATTTTGGCCAGTGAACTGATGAATTTGGGGTCCTTGAGTGACAAGCTTTTAGCCTGGTGCAATGCCCTGGTGGGGCGCTTTAGAGGGGGTATGGGCCATGTCAATGTGGTGTCCTCCCTCATTTTTTCTGGCATGTCGGGTTCGGCGGTCGCTGACGTGGTGGGGGTGGGCAAACTCACCATGGACATGATGACCAAAGATGGGCGCTACACCAAAGCCTACGCCGGAGCCATCACTGCAGCCACAGCGGTCATTGGCCCCATCATTCCACCCTCCATTCCCTTGGTGCTCTATGCACTGATTTCCGATACATCGATTGGGTATTTGTTCGCGGCCGGCGTGGTGCCCGGATTGGTCATGACGGGCGTGATGATGGGCCTGAATGCCTACTTGGCCAACAAGCGGAACTTCCCTGTTGAGCCCGCCGTCCCCATGCGTGAGTTTTGGCCGCTGACATTAAAGGCCCTGCCGGCCCTCATGATGCCGGTTGTCTTGTTGGGCGGCATCTACAGCGGCATCATGACCCCCACTGAGGCAGCAGCGGTGGCGGCACTTTATACCTTGGTCATTTCTGTTGTGCTTTACCGCTCCGTCACGCCCTTGGGCATGTACAACTCGCTGCTCAACAGCGGGCGTCAAATGACCACGATCGGGCTGTTGATTGCAGGCGCCATGGTGTTCAACTACGTGGTGGCCAAAGAAGAAATTCCCAAAGACATACAAGCCTGGCTGGCAGGTTTTCAGCTCAGCAAAGATGGCTTTTTCTTGCTGGTCAACATCACTTTGCTCATCTTGGGTTGTTTGCTGGAAGGTGGCACCATTTTGTTGGTCATCGTGCCCATCTTCATTCCAGCTGCGCAGGCTTTGGGCATCGACATGGTTCACTTTGGCTTGGTTGTCACCATCAACCTCATGATCGGGCTGATCACACCGCCCTATGGACTCTTGCTCTTCATCGTAGCCAGCATGTCCAAACAGCCCTTGGGGCCACTCATCAAAGAGACAATGCCTTGGGTGTTCGTTCTGATTGCTGCGCTCATGGTCATGACCTATGTGCCAGATACTGTTTTATGGCTTCCCAGATTGCTGGGTTACAAAGGATAAGCGTCAAAAAACATGTCAGATACCTCCATGCCCAAATTGTCGGCCCCTCTTGACCCGGTCTTGGCAAGCATTGGCCAGCGGTGGCGCGATGCACAGATTCCCGACATTTACGAAGGATGCCTGGACCCCCATGGCGGCCCCGTCAGCCGAGAGCGTGCCAGGAACGTTCGTGGATTTTTCTACCCCAAACCGCAGTTGCCTCAAGGCAAGATCGAGCAACGCATCATCGACGGTCGCCCATATGGTGTGGACTGTGACATACCTGTTGAAATCATCTGGCCTGCCACCGCTGCTGGCGCTGATTCGCCTTGCAACACCTTGGTGTATTTTCACGGCGGCGGCTTTGTGGTGGGTGACCTCGACTCGCACCAGGCGCACGCTATCCGGCTTGCCAATGAGTCTGAATGTGTGGTGGTGAACGTCGATTACAGATTGGCCCCGGAGCACCGTTTTCCTGCCGCCTATGACGACTGCTTGGCAGTCACCCGTTGGGCACATGACCACATCGACCTCCTGGGGGGGGAAACCCACAGATTGGCCATTGGTGGTGACAGTGCAGGTGGAAACTTGGCGGCAGCAGTGGCCATCGCTTGCAGAGACCTTGGCATGGCACTGGTCGCTCAGCTGTTGCTTTATCCGGCCACTGACTTGTTGCGCTTGAAAGGCATGCCCGAGAAAGCTTATTTGGGGGAGGAAAACATGGCGCAATTGGGCTTGGACCCCCGTGCCTCACCGCTCTATGCCGAGAGCCATGTCGCTTTGGCCCCCGCCATTTTGGGAGTAGGTCACCACGATTTTCTTTATGCGGACAACATGGCTTATGCGGCCAAGCTTCGCAGCGCCAATGTTCAGCTGACTTTGCGTGAGTTTCCAACGCTCAATCACGGTTTTTTCAGCTACACCCGCATTTCACAAGACAGTTTGGCTGCAGCGCAATTGATCTGCGCCTGTTTGAAAACGCATTTTGAAATGGCTGAATCAAGCAGCAAGACACCAAGCATGTGATTTGTTTGCTACCGCCCAGGTTGTATTGGGACAATAAAAAACCCACCGTGTTGCCACGGTGGGTTTTTGACTTTTAAATCATCCACTGGCTTGCGCCAGCGGTGTGATTAGAAAGAGTGCTTGATACCGATTGCGGTACGTGTACGCTTGTCGCCTGTGTAAGTGTCGAAGCCAGTGGCAGAAGTCAAAGCAACCACGCCGGCTTTGTCATCGATCGACTCATAACGAGCATACACGTCAGTGCGCTTGCTCAGCGCGTAGCTGGCGCCGATAGCGGCCAGCTTCGACTTCTTGCCGTTGTTGGTACCGGCTTTGTCCTTCAACTCACCAAATTGGGCCAACAAAGTTGTTGCACCAATCGTGTAAGTACCGGACAGCGTGAAATAGCTGGTCTTGTCAGAGCTGTCGCTGACTTTCTTGTCTTGCATCAGAGCGAACAGCTTGGCAGCGCCGAAAGCGTAGTTAGCGCCCAAGGTGTTGTAAGTGGTGTTCACACCGGTAGCGGCTTTTGTCTTCAGGTTGCTGAAAGATGCAGCAATGGGGCCATTGGCATAGTTCACGCCGATTTCGTCTGCACCAGTAGCATCAAAAACGAATGGGCTGCTGCTTGCGCCACCGTTGGCGTACGAAGCGTTAGGCTTAGTTTGTTTTTGTGCGTTGTACAAAGTCACATTCAAGCCGCTGAAAGAAGGGGATGTGTACTTGACAGAGTTGTCAGAGCGGACCAAGGCAGCCAATGTCGCAGAAAAGCCAGAACCGTAGTTGGTGCCGAATGGCTGACCGACCAAAGCAGTGCCCAGCGAGTTGTAGTTGACTGCACCAGCGTCGATCGCACCGAAGCCGCCAGCCAAGCCAACGCGGATTTCGCCGTTACCGAAAGCACCCATGCCGCCAGCTTTGTTGCTGTCACGGTTAACAGTGCTCATATCTGTTTCGATACGGAAGTTGGCCTTCAAGCCACCGCCGAGGTCTTCAGTGCCACGCAGGTTGATCTGGCTTGTCGATGCACCGTTGTTGCCGATACCGTTGACTTTGTTGCCTTTGTAGTCGATGGCTTGGTAACCAGCATCGAACACGCCGTCGATTTGAACGGAAGATTGAGCGAAAGCACCAGTGGCTGTCAATGTAGCCAGAGCGATTAGATTGAAACAACTTTTTGCGAATAAAGAGTTATTTTTAATTTGAGCGGTCTATACTTCTCTAGCTATGACCATCCGTCCTGTTTTGGCGTCCATGTGCGCCAGTCTTGATGACTTTTTGATGAAGCCGCACGACATCGTGGAGGCTTCAGGATCGTCGTTTGTGGCTATTTTGGATTCAAATCAACCTGTCTTCTATGTTGTCAGCCCGGAAACGTGGCACAGCATGGTTGGAGGAAATCAAAAAATCAGTAGAAGCATTGATATTGTTGATGATGTGAATCATGAGGTGCCGTCAGCACGTGAAGAGCTGTTCCGCCGCTCGGCGCTGCCCAGTGTGTCCAAGTACCAGCGCAGCGACATGGCCGAGTCGGTGTTGACGCAAGGGGCGATGCGGTTCAACCGTTTTGATGTCCTGGCCGAGCAGTTGATCGAGCATGAGGGTCAGCGCGTCACACGTGGCGAGTTGAGTGCGGCTTCGGTCGGTATCCTGAAAAACCGTTTGGATGCGCATGTGTTGCCGTATTTCAAGTACATCCCGCCGTCGCAGGTGACGCCCATGATGTTGGACGCGTTTGTGAAGCGTTTGACGGACAGCAAGCTCAGTTCCACCACGGTGTCGCAATATTTGGTGGTGGTGCGCAAATTGCTCAAGTTGGCTATTCGGCACGGGTTTCTCCGAGAGATCCCGGAGTTGCCATCAGTCAAGGTGGCCAACCGGCCGCGTTCGATGTTGAGTCTCAAAGAATACGCCGCGGTGGTGCGCATGGCGCACCGCTTGTCGCGTTGGGGCGCCAAGGCGCCAGAGGTCAAGTCGTCTGCTGGCCACCGTGAGCGCTTTTGGGTACAGACGCGTCATTTGCATTTGCCCCCGGACATGGCATGGACCATCCGGTTCATGGTGAACAGTTTTGTGCGTCCGGGGGATATCCGACAGCTGAAACACAAACATGTCCAGGTGGTGCGTGGATCGAGTGTGTATTTGCGCATGAATTTGCCGCAGATCAAGCGACACGATGCACCGATGGTGACTTTGCGTCCGGCGGTGAATGTGTATGAGGCGCTTTTGAAAAAGGCACAAGCCGATGGTTATGGACAGCCCGATGACTATGTGTTTTTGCCTGCCGAGACAGACCGCACC